>OLFV01001551.1_pt1 | contig 21096 bp, 21 predicted proteins | sample 1605551 | NCBI WGS metagenome assembly OLFV01 (sample SAMEA3888922, study PRJEB22519) | human gut metagenome | biome: human gut; feature: human-associated habitat; material: faeces | place: Denmark | collected 2011
TTAAAAATAATGGTCAAAATATTTGGATTTTAACATAGAAAGCGATTTGGGTTTAACAAGCGAAAAGCAAAGAGACGAACGCTGTCACTTGTATTTCATTTTAGTATAAAGGAGTTCACCGATGCGCCAGATGTACCTCATCGACTGGAACACTTGGTTGGAGTAAATCCCATGCTTGCGAAGCGAACCCGCAATATCCTGATTCACTTTCTTCTTCGCAGCCAATCCCGCCGTCGATTCGCCTCCGGCACGCATCGTGACAAAGTCCTTGCTGATATACTTCGCATGAATCCTCTCCTTGGCAAGAAGACGCACCATCATCTCGAAATCGCTCGATGTGCGGAACTTCAAGTCATAAAGCCCATACTTCTCATACACTTCACGACGCACATAGAAACTCGGATGGGCAGGCATGAATCCGAACCGCAGCATCCACGGACGGAAATAACGGCTTGAGAAATACCGGGTACACCTCCCAAGGTCTTCATCCTTCACAAAATGGATGTCGCCATATATAGCCTCCAGTTCCGGGTCACGCTCAAACTCCGCTGCCACACACGCCAAGACATCATCACTCGTATAGAAATCATCCGAGTTAAGTATGCCTATCACATCGCCCGTAGCTGCCTCTATGCCCTGGTTCATCGCGTCATAGATGCCCTTGTCCTTGCCTGACAGTATCTTTATGCTTCTGCCGTCATCTCCCGCATGAGAATAGTAGTTCCGCTCACAGTCCCTGCATATTTCGAGCGTGTCGTCCTTCGAACCACCGTCCTTGATTATATGCTCCACATTCGTAAAGCTCTGATTCAAAACGCTTCTTAGCGTATCTCCCACCGTCTTCCCACTATTCCAAGTGGCGGTAATCACACTTATTTTCATAATCTTCATTCTATTACACGTTCACGTATCTTCACAGCCGGCGTACCCTGATAGACACCGTAAGCATCAAGATCCTTTGTAGCCACCGAGTTTACACTCAACACGGAATGGCTCTTGCATGTCACCCCAGGGCAAACAGTGCTCATGGCCCCCACCCAAGCGCCGTCCTCAAGTGTTATCTCACCCACAATCAGGTCGAAAGCCTGTTTTTTGTAGTTGTGATTGCCACACAACAGCATGGCACCCTGACTCACACAGGCATGGCTGCCGATACGCACCTTCACAAGATTGTCTATCCATACGTTCTCGCCTATCCAGGCATAGTCGCCTATTTCAAGGTTCCACGGATATTTAATGTTCACACATGGCTTTATATTCACGCCACGCCCTATCTTTGCACCAAAGGCACGAAGCACACGCACCTTCAGACTGCTGCACGGATTCCACCCGTTCTTGATGAACAGGATATTGCAGAAATACCACAACACCCGCTTCAACGTGCTGCCGCCAGGGTTAAACCACGAATTGTTATATTTCGACAAATCGGTATTAGCATTATTCATATGCTAAGCATTTTTACATGTTTATCTACAGCACCCTTACCCTCTTTTTCCAAATAGCAAGCTACAAAGCGAGTCACTTTTGCCGACATCTGCATATACTCGTCTGTCGATAGGGAGGCTGCCATATCAATGATTTTTGTGAAGATACCCATATCTAATGGCAAACTCCACCCCACTCCTTTAGCTTCGAGTTCAAGCCAAGGAGTTCGGTCGCTGATTATCACTGGGCGGCCGTTCAAGAAACTCTCCATTATGGCATGTCCAAAATTTTCGCCCGTGGTGGGCAGATACATCATATCATACTTCTGATATAACGATGCCAGCTGTGAGGGAGCCACTGCCCCCTTATACTCCACATGCACATTAGATGGCAAGGCATCAATAGCCTGCCTACATTCGTTCCAATAATCATCGCCATTTATTTGTCCATAAATGTCATAAGTGATATTTTCTTTGCACTTCGCCAATGCCTGAATGGCAAAAAGTGTGTTCTTTTCTGACGATATGCGGGCAAAGCTAACAAGTTTTAGGCTCTTGGGGCGTTTTGTATATTCTATCTCATGCTCATCAAACTTTCTTGGCAAATTCTCAGCCACAAACACCTCTACACTATTGCCCAACTTCTGCTTGATAAATCCAGCCTCTTCTGTGTTGGTGGCATGGAATATGGTTCTCTTATAGAGCGAGTACCTAAACAACCTTATGAGAAGATTCTTTAGCCACACCTTTGTACCAAAAGCCTGTGGCGAGAGCATGCCACGAGCCGAAATAATCACCTTCTTTGGTTTGAGCAACTTAGACAACACAAGAGGCATGATAGAATATGTTGGGTCGTAGATGCCATTAACATACCACACCTCGCAAGCAGCAGCCTTGGCAGCAGCTTTCAGCTCGCTAAATCCAGAATGTTCAGGAGCAAGATACATCACCTTGGCGCATCCTCTGTCCACCCATTTGTTTTCTTCAATGCCTTCATAGGGTTTATCGGCATGATAATCGTGACTCGAGGTAATGACAAAAAAGTCGAATTTATCTGCCAGATTATTAACTATATTAACATTCGATGTGATTGGTCCACCAGCTTTAAAGCCTGGTTCAAACCACGAAACAAATATCAGGACTTTGGTTTTCATATACCTAATACTTTATCTATTCAACAATTCGGCAATAACCTTATTATATTTTTCTGCAATAGCAGGAGTAGAGAAGCGCTTTACATTATTCAATCCTTTCGCGCAAAGCATCTCACGATAAGCAACATCGTATATCAGACGCTTAAAGCCATTTCTGATGGAAGAAACGCTATGTGGGTTCACATAGCAAGCAGAGTCAGCACCCACATGTCGCAGTATTGGAATGTCTCCAGCCACAACGGGGCGTCCCACAGCATTGCCCTCTATCAGAGGCATGCCAAACCCTTCATATAGAGAAGGGAAGCTCACGATGTCACACTCTTCGTAGAGTTCTACTATTTGCTCATAGGCAAGATTGCACAACACGGTGTACTCTATACCCGAAGCCTCAAGGCAAGACTGCTGATCGTCGGTAAGTTTGCCAACTATCACCAAGCGGCATGTAATGTCCTTCAATGCCTCTATCACACGCTCCAGATTCTTATTTGGTTTTGTCCCTATATGCAATATACAGGGTTTACTGCTGTTGAAGCGATGTTCTTTATAGCTCAGTTGGGTGCTCACGGGATTGTCTATAACTATAATCTTCTTATCTGCCGATGGTACTATCTTTATGAGTTCTTGCCTTGTCTGCTCGGATATTGCCACTACTCGCCTACAGATGTGCAAAGGCAACGAGAAAAACAACCATTTTGAGAACCACTGATTCATAAACGAACCATGCATAGCAGACCCAACATCGTGATAGGTGACAATTGTGTTGCGTCCCAATGCCAATGCTATATAATACACCTCGCCGGTAATGAAATTCACATCAGCACGATGTCTAAAAGCATACCAACAGTTGGCAAGCATTACCCATGGCGAGGCACCTATCTGTGGCAAAGTATAGACCCTGTGGCTCAGCATATAAGAGTCGAGATTTTGAAAGAGCATCTCAATGCTGTTAGCAGCTTCACGATTGGCTCTATAAAAGAAATTCACCTTCATACTCTCTTTGGTCTTAAATAAGTATAGAGTTTATTCATTACATAAATTACCAAGAAAGCAAAAATAACACCCTTAAATGTCCAGTTGAACACCTTGAAGAAACTTAATTCTGCTTTATACAAATCATGACATATAATAGGGATAAGGAAAAACCACAAATTGTCTTTATTGCGTGTCAGTCTGAACAGCAAGCTCATAAAACAGGCTATTGCCAATCCCCAAACAAACATAAACACGGCACCACCCCACAAGCCGAAGTTACCATATCCCTCACCCAACACGCTCAAGCCCATAGAAGTAGCCGAAGACAACGGGTGTCCCGTAAACTCAGAGAAATACACTTTAGTTACTTCGGCATCGATACGATTAGAACCATACATAAAACCTGGAAGCATAGAAGATGTGATACTTCCGAAAATGGTTTCGCCATAATAGTAATCGCGTTTATCAGGTATGGTCTTATAAATATCGCTAATAATCCAACCTTGGTTAAAGCGTTCACTCACATTTGTTTCGGTGTCATCGGTGCTTTGGGTGAACATTGTGTCCCAGAACATAGTTGTAAAGTAAGCCACACCATGGTTATCGCCACCGGCACGTATGGCAAACTTCACCGTCTGCAAGGTGTTTAACACAAACAAGGCTGCCACAAATACCATTATCTTTTTCAATAAACTATATTGTCGGGTGCAGAAAACACACATGGTGTAGAATATTCCCCATACAATAAGCTCATGGTAGCCAGAATTGCGAATGCAGTATATCATAAACAAGCCCAATGCCGTTGCTGCATAACGCACGGCCTTATCGGGTCGTAGATACATAAAAATCAGCACTCCTACGAACATCAATTCTTTGCACAACTCAAGCACAAAAGTATTAATAAACATCTGCAATGCCATCGACACTACACCTATAGCAATCATAGTTTTTGCCACCTTAGTATAAAATGCCTTGCTTATTACGAAGCGTCTCAAGCCGATACATTCATCCTTACGAAACTGGTAATATCCAAGCATAAAGGCACAATACATAATGCCAGTATTGCGCATATATAACTCTATGGGCATAGACATCTCGAATACATCATACGAATATGCCAGCAAAGGTGAAATAATCCACTGAAACCCGCCAAGCAACAATGCCAACTCGCCAATAGGCATAGCGCGCTGCTTCATAAAGAAGTCATACAGAACCGGTATATAACAAGCTACGGCAAATGCGGTGAACACTCCCTTCTGAAAAGAAAGTATCAAGAATACCACAGCCGTAATTATAACCAAAGTCTTTACATTCATAGCATTCCAAATATTTATTTCTTCTCTATCTGAGTATGGATGAATTTGTCATACACATCATCAGCAAACAAATTGTAAGAAGTATTATCTACAATCCTATTCTGGATGTCGTATGTCATAGTATCTATCCGTTCAAAATCCATTTCAATAATATTCAGAGAGAATTTAGTCTTGTCCATCTGCTGTATATAGGTCATCTCCTTAGGATACCACACATCCAAACCACAAATGAGGTATTCATAGAGTTTATTGGTCTCGCACCACTTTACATTCAGAATATTTGCACGATACAACAACACACCCACATCATATCCATCCAACAAATCAGGAATATCTTGATACTTTACACCTTCTTTATTGAATGTTATCCATGGACATTGCAGTTGCATGACAGCTTGCAATGTGTCGGTGTGGAAATTGAAGCAATATATATCGAATGTCACTCTACCTTTTTGCCGTGCCACCCACTCACAAAACTCCAAAACAAATGTGTCCTTAAGCGACAGAGACCCAACATACACGCATTTACACACATCGCCCCCATGTACCTTCTGCTTGCGCCACCACGATTTGGGCGGATAGTTAGGCAGAATGTGCATACGGTTTGGCTGAATGGATGGATTGTCGTTAAGAAAAAGTTCAACACGCTTCTCATTGGTATGCGACACCCACTCTATATGTTCATACAACCATGATTGCTCTTTGGCATGATTGTAGGCGCTGACGCGCATGCCCGGACGATTATATTCTGCAGGTGTCATATACTCATGATAATGTGCAAACACTCTTACATTATGATTGAAATAACGCTTGTAGAAATACGGGCTCAACGCCGAGGAACTTTCATAATAAAGCACCACATCTGGTTTCCACAATATCATCTGCGCCAGACTGCTCAACTCAAACCACAAGCTTCGCAGCAAGCGCATCACACGCCCACACTTCACAGGTAGAGTGGTCTTCACCTTAACTAGTATCCCTTGCTTTTTCAATTCTACCACCATATTAAAAGCAGGTGGAAAATATTGAATGGGATAACTATGTACTATAAATATACGTTTATTCATAAAAAAGTTTTTCTATGTATCGTGTATATGCTGCAGGACTAAAGCTTATGCTCATATATCTCAATGCTGTCTTATAGACCTCTGGTGTCCAACGAGTTGAGACATTAAATAATATGCTCGTCAGTTTAGGTTCCCATTCTTCAATAGCAACATTAACTACAAAACTATCTAAATTCAAAGAATGAGCAATTTCGCCTATTCCACCACTATCAAAACCTATCAACAGTCGGCAGTAGTCCACAGCCTCTAAATAAATACGACCTAAAGGTTCTACTCTATTGAAATGCAGAATCAGGTTTACCCCCCCCCATAGATTTCGTCTTTATTATTGACGAAGCCATGAAAGACACATTTCACATGTTTGTAGGTTTTACTCTCTTCCACAAAAGATGTGGCGAGGGTGGAATCTTTATTTATAGCACCATAGAAGTGAAGCTCTATCTGCTTCTCCACATCAGATTTTGCCTCAATGTATCTACAAAACTTCACCACATCAGCAAGACCCTTAGTATCTGTAACGCGCCCTACAATGCCTGCCCTAATAACATCGGTGTCAGGCACTGGTTGGAACTTATGCTCTTGCGTAGATACATACAAATCATGTACAGTATGACAATGAATGCCCGTATTGCGCTGCACCTCACGGGTTATATAGTCTGAAATAGATATGTACTCTATATTTTTGCGTCCATGTCCTAAACGAGTCTGCCGAGTGTCTTCAAGCAGACGGATATGTACGAAGAAGCGCTTCCATGGAAAAAGCTTGCTCAACAAGGTGACATAACGCGAATGCCCTCCCTCGTTTATGTATATTCCGTCAATCTTATTTAATAGCATTCTAAGGGAAAGTTCCATGTAGAGTTTCTTGGCAGAGACATATACATGAACTTGATGCACACCTTGCTCTATCAGCCTGTCGTGGAATGCTCCACAAGGCACATAGACTTCATACTGGAATTGGGTGGTTTTCAAAAAATCGAAAAGCACCTGTTCACTTCCATAAAACTTTCCGCTGGGACTTACTATTGCTATTCTACTCTTGTCCATCGCAACAAATCCTCCACTTTACAAGTATATACCTGAGGGTTGTACTCATTGTCGAGTACATCAGCTGCATGACAATATACCTCTGGCGTCCAGCGACTATGCATGGTAATCATTTCATCATACATTTGTTCCATCCACTGATCGTCATTGCCATCAACCATCATATCGTTCAATCCCATCGAGTCAGACACTTCACCTATTCCACCCTCATTGAAGCCAATCAATGGAATGCCATAATCTACTGCCTCCAGAAAGATTCGGCCCAAAGCCTCAACCTTATTAAAATGCAACAACATATCAAGTTTTTTTGTATTATCCATTTTTCAATACTTTGTTCAATAAATTTCTAATTATCGATTCATAGTCGAAGCCACCACTTTGCACTTTTGCGTAGCCCCTCTCCACTATTTCCCTCAACTCTTCCTTATGCTGATTGTAGTAGAGCACCTTATTCAGCATGTCTGGAGTGTCTTCATAATAAATCACCTCATCGTTAGTAAAGAATCCAGCCAGTTCGTCATTATGCTCAGTTAGCAAAGCCGTTTTTATGGCAGGAATTTCGAAAGTACGGGTTGTATGCTTCTCAGGAATCCATTTCGACACCGAGCCCCACGCAAAGAGACATTTGCTTATGGCTCGCACATAATCCTCGCCATACACGCCATTACCCAAATAGTGCAACTGAGGGCTACCGTGACTTTTGGCAAAGCCCTCCCAATTGATGCCAGCAAGCGTTACATCAACACCTGCATTCAGTAAAGCTTCGATAGGCTCTACACGCTCCTTTTCGAAATGTCCAATGAATGCCACACCCTTTTTCTGCTCCCATTCTACCTGTGGGCGATGAAGGTTCTTATCAAAGCCCTGTGTGGCATACAGCACCTTTTCCTTGCTACCCATAGTGCGCACAAAATCAAATATCTCGTAGCTCTTGGTAGTGATTACATAATCGTAGAGTGGCATGCTGTCGTAGAACAGTTGCGAGCGATGGAAAGTGAAGGCAGGGTCAGGTGTGAAATGCACCAAAGTGTCGGCATGTTTGCGCAAAACTTCTGTTGTCTTACGGGTAAGATATATAGCTTTGTCAACCCAAATAAGGTCGTAATGCTTATTGCCCAACATATCCAACACATACCTATTTACCTTGCCAATGAGAGGGCCTCGCTTGTATCTGAAGCCTATCACCTGCCACAATCGACAGGCAGCTCGCTTGGGTTCATCGGTATTTATAATGTCCATATCCCAATCAGACAGCACTGCACCAATCTTGTCGGCACGCATCTTAGATGTTTGACCATCAAAGTATATGCCTATATATAAGAGTCGCTTTTTCATAGTTTTAATAAATTCTTCAATTGCAGCATATTCCAAAAGCCTATCAATCTGCAACCTTTTCTAAAAAGACTTCCTCCAATATTAGAAGACATAGAACTTATTCCTAAATCTTTTGCCACTCTCTTGGCGTTTGCAATCACTTTTGGACAATGATCATATAAATAAGCCACAGACTGCACCATTCGTGTCAAGCCCGACTTTATTCTCGGACACATGGCATTGGCTTCTGTTATTGCTCTGATTTCCTGCTTATAGCTATAAAGCAGTGAGAGTCCTTTTTTCTCGCTACCACGGGTACGCGATATAGAGTTTTTGTCGGCACTACGATAATACAAAGCACCTCTATTTGCAAACGACACTTTCTTGGCTTTCAACAAGACACGAACAAAGAATTCGCCATCTTGATTTACAAGAATATTCTCATCCCATTTGCCTGTTTCTTCTATCAAACGACGACTTACCATATAGCAAGTGACTCCAAACATACTACCATTTAGTAAGTCCTCAATAAGGTCAATGCCATTATTATAATCTTTATAAACTGTCAAAACCGGAAACAAGGCATCACTGAGTGAATCATAAAAACGATCCCATTTGCAAGTGGCTACTGTGGTGTAAGGTTCTTCCATCAACAACTCTATCTGTGCCTGTACTTTGTCAGGGGAGATAATATCATCGGCATCCAGATACATTATGTAATCTCCCGTGGAAAGACTAAATGCGGTATTGCGTGCCTTGCATCCACCGCCATTCACTTGTGTAAAAACCTTTACTTGGGCATGCTTTTCACTATAATCTAAAGCCACTTGATATGAACGATCTTTACTACCATCGTCCACAACAATCACTTCTATATTCTTATACGTTTGATTGATACAGCTATCCAATGTTTCCACAACGTATGCCTCTGCATTATACATTGGCACAAGTATGGAAACCTTTGGAAGTGTATTATTGTAATTTTCCATATATGATTTTATTCTTTAGTCTCTAATCGTTTTTTCAAAAGAGAAGTGAACACTCTCGCACCTCTCCAATTAAGATGAGTCATATCTGAGAAACAGGTGTCGGGCAACTGATAATCCACATAATCCCAATAATCAGCACCACTACTACGCTGTAGTTGTGCCACCTGTTTGCGAAAATACTTCAAGTCATATACATTCTTCGCATCCCAATTGGGAGTTGAAAGATATATCAGTTTAACTCCTGCCTTTTTACAGATATCGCTGATTAATGCCAACTGGTGCTGGGTTATCTTATTGCCATTATGCACAGCATCTACATTATCATTCTTGGCTCTCGCATGCTTCTTTTTGTCGGCAGCCATGTCGTCGCGCGTATTGAATAGATATGCTCCACATGGTTGAGAATTTATAATGTATTTCAGACACCCTCCCAAAAGGAGATCTTTGACAAATGGCTTTGCATTTGGCAATTCTTCATAGTCGGCAATCGACATATATGGGGCATAATATGTTATCGACTCAAGATAGGTAGCGTCTTCGTAACTACGGTCGGCATCTGTCTCACGAAGAGAAAATGGCGAAACTACAAGAAAAACTGTATCTATTCGAGGATTTACATCAAGCAGATTTTCAATGTCTATACGCATCATCATATATTGCTTGGCACTCTTTGCTACATTGCTTGCACCAACCAGCATACTATCATTTATAGCAGTCTCGAACTGTGAATTACCAACAAAAATGATATGACTATTTGGAGAAATGTTGTATCTTAATATGCGTTTTTTTGTGGCATAAGCAGTTATTACCATAACAGCAGAAATAATTATTAATACTAAAACGATGACCGATATTTTCTTCAAAAAAGTCTTCATACATTCATATTAGAATTGAAAATAAATAAAATCAGCTTGGGTTCCACCAAACCACATAATAATAAAGAAGATGCTAAAATACAACAAATGTCTCAACATCGAATTCTTTGGCACCACAGACAACCCATGAACATGCTCTCGCTGCATCCATTCTAAAACAAAAAGGATAGTAACAAACCCTAACAATAACAGCATACGCATAGATAATAGCAGACCATCAATACTGCCACCAGTCATAGTAAACATTTGAGTGATGTAATTAACTGCATCAGTGAAACTATCGCTTCGGAAGAAGATCCAAGCAAAAGTAACCACACAAAAGTTCAAACTTATAAGCGAGGCATCTTTTATTGATGGCATTTTTTTCCCTGCAGCAACAGTATCCATATACTGGCGATTCTTACCCAACAACAATAACGGCATAAACATCATTGCATGAATGCCCCCCCAGATTACAAAAGTCCAATTTGCACCATGCCATAACCCACTCAAAAGAAAGATAATAAATGTATTTCTGATCACCTTAAATTTCGATACGCGTGAGCCTCCTAATGGTATATACACATAATCAACAAACCACTTGTTTAACGATATATGCCAACGACGCCAAAACTCTGCAATGTTGCGTGAGAAGTAAGGGAAACGGAAATTGGCTCTGAGCTCAATACCGAAGAGTCTGGCACAACCAATGGCTATATCAGAATAGCCAGAGAAATCGCAATAAATCTGAATACTAAAGAGGACTGCTCCCACCAACAACGTAAGACCATGATAGCTCTCCGGCACATCAAATATCTTCTGTACGAAGAAGGCTGCATTGTCTGCAACAACCATTTTCTTAAAGAATCCCCAAAGCATTTGCCGACAACCATCTACAGCCTTTGAATAATCAAAGGTTCTTGCCTTTCTAAACTGGGGCAACAGATTCGTGGCACGCTCTATAGGACCGGCAACCAACTGAGGGAAAAAACTGATAAATGCGAAGAACGACACAACATCATGTGTGGGTTCTATCTTCTTATTATATACATCTATGGTATAACTCAAAGCTTGGAATGTATAGAAGCTAATACCTACAGGCAACACAAGATTTAGCACAGGCCAATCGGCATGCATGCCGAGACTATTCAGTATCTGTTGAAAACTATCGGTAAAAAAGTTGTAGTACTTATATACGCCAAGTATTCCAAGGTTTAACGTTATATTGGAAATTGTGATGGCTTTCTTAGCTCTCTGCCTTTCACATCTTTCCACCAACAACCCGCTTAAAAAGCTGCATGCTGTAGTCAATGCTATAAGAAACAGAAAACGATAGTTCCACCACCCATAAAAAATGTAACTAACAACAACTATCAATAGGTTCTGCAACTTCAAAGATTTCTTAGAAAGCCAATAAAGTGCAAACACTATTGGTAAAAATATTAAAAATTCTATAGAATTAAAAAGCATTGATTTATATTTGATTATAACTTATCAATTCACCCATTGAGTTCACCTTGTCAAGAGCAAGTGTTTCGTCTTGATATAAAGGATGACCTGGATGACACATTACTTCAATAATGCCATTGCGATATACAGATGCAATTACATCATAATTGTTTAAAAAATATTGATACTGGCAGAAGAAATCCACAACATTTGCACTCTTTCTAACTTTCTTTGTCCAAAAATAAGAAGAAACAGAATGCTTGATTTCAGTAAAAAAGGATCCCCCCCCCGACAGAGTCCTTTCTTCGTTCATGTGTTTTAACAAAAGTGCAATAGACTTTCTTTCGCAAATACGAGCTCTTCGGATTTTATTGTCATCTAACACTTTCAAAAAAACTGGCAATAGGGGCCTGTAGGTATGAATGTGATGATGACTATCTAAATGAGAAATTTCTATACCGAAACCTCTCACTTTTCTTATTTGCATATTCCATTCATTATAAACAGCTGAAAGCAATTCGTCAGTATAAATACGTTGCTTGTTAAAAGCATGTCTGACGAATCTATTATTCTCATCGACAATTCCATATCTCTTTAAAACATCGCTTTTCGAAATACTATAAAACTCATCAAGATCAAGATGAACTCCAAATGAGCAATCAGGATGCTTCTTGGCTATCGCTACCCCTTCTTCAAGATTATTACCTCCAGCCATAATTGTACTTGAGGTAACTAACCCTTTATCTAAATAAGCACTTATTGCGGTGTTCATTTCTTTATTTTTACCTAAATCATCCGCATTAACAATAATCTTCATACACTTGCATTTATATATAACATTATTTATTTAGGATTTTCTATTTTTAAAAGAGTCTGTTTTATAAAGTTTGAAATATTTTAACCGCCAAATCCTGTACAACAGAAGAATCTTTAGGTATTACCATATTGGACACTAAGGTTCTATATCCTACATTAACATGATCTTCTAACACTGAGCCTTTTAATATGGCAGAGTACTCTCCAAGCCAACAATCATTTCCTATGACAACAGGAACACTCTTAGGTCTTTCAATTTCTAATCCCAAATTAGGATATTTGCGCACATCCAATTCGTGTTTTTTTTCAGGAAGTATTTTACAATGTGTATTAGTATCCCAAATTCTTACATTATAACTAATCATGCAATGAGAGCCTATTTCTACTTTATTGTCACATCGCACTTCACTACCAAAATTGATTTCTGTGTATTGGTTCATGGTAAGTACACCTCCAAAACGCACCCATAATCTTTGCATTTTAAGCAAAACATGATCAGCAATTGACACAATTCCTGCATCAGCGATGTATTCGGGTTTATAAAAATTTCTGTCTCGATGTAATATGCTATATTGCCCAATAGTCATCTTTGCCCCATTAGTTAAACAGATACTTACACCATCAATTTTTACTCCATCCATTATTATCAATTCAGAAGTAGAATCTACAAAAATAATTGAATTATGTATTTCTACATTTTTTTCAATATTGCATTTTCCAACAATTCTAACATTTGAACGAGAGAATTTATACTTCCACTTAGTTTCACGGAGTTTTGATATTATTCTACAAACTATGCGTTTAATCATTTTATCTACTATTTTAGTTAAATTCAATACTTTGCAAATTTATTCACTAATATTCTCTTTACTTGTGATATCATAGCAGTTCTTTCCGACCCATTCATTCCAATTATAAATGCTAACAATATGGTTGTTAAAACAGACTCCAAAGAGAACAAGAAAAGTCCTAAGTATCTTCCCATATTTATAACCGTATTATAAAAATAAAATGAGATTAAAGCTGATATACATATTATTGGTAGCATACGAAAAACTATCATCTTAAAAATAAATCCAACTCTAAATCTTAATTTATATTTTATATAAGCAAGACGTACGATAAAAGTAATTGCATAAATAATTAGATTTAACACATAAATGTATGTTGGACTAAAATTAAAACGTAATAGAACCCAACTTAAAGGCAAATTAAGTAGCACAAGAAGTCCAACGGCTAATTGATAATATTTTATTACACCAGTTGCATATATTAATGTCATTAGAGGATTAGCTGTTGCCTGCAATATTGAGCACAATAAAGTTATACGAATAAATATTATTGTATATTCAGGATATACACCAAGCCATATATTTAGGATATTAGGAGTTGCAATAATAATTGGCAAAGAAATCACAACTATAAGAAAGAATGAAATACGCATTCCAAAGTCCATCAATTCTCTAAGCCTATCATGCTGATTAGCTGCATAAGATTTTGTTATTTGCGGATTAAGTGCTGCCGTGAAACTATATGTAAAGTTTGAAACAGATCCTTCAACCAAAGTGGCAATACCTCTTGCCGCATTAAGTGTAACACCTAAAAACATATTAAGCATCATATTTACACCTTGATTTGTCAATAAAGTTGCTGAATTCCCCAAGAAAGCCCATCCTGCGAAACTAAATATTTTTTTAAATAAAAAATGTTCTTTTATACTTACTATTTTGCAGTCTTTTGCAAAATTGGATTTACAATATATATGATAAACTGAACGTACTATTGTGGAGGATATTAATGTAAAAATGGCATACACAATTAAACGATTTCCAGAGAAATATAATAACAGGAAAACAGTTAAAAACTTAAGACCTGCCTCTACTAAAGAAATGTAAGCAAAGGCTTTCATCCTCTCATGAGCTACAATAAGTGCATTGTATGGAATATTTATTAAATTTAAAATAAAAGCAACAATAGAACATTGAAAAAGCCATTTGGCTGCATACATACTATTAGGAGGAAGATTAAGCTTGTTTGATACAAAATAGACTCCAAGTGTTTCTGCCAACAATAATATTATTATAGCTAATATTACATGAATATAAAAAGATGCTGAAAAAACTTTTGAGACATTTCCGTCTTCTTTACCTAATTCAAATGTGATAAATCTCTGACAAGCAGAAGTAAGACTGCCACTTAGCAACGAAAACATTGATACGAATCCTGATACAACATTAATTATACCATAGTTTTCAACACCAAGAACTTGCAAAGTAATACGTGATGTATAAAGACTTAATCCTAATAAAACTAGGGTTCTGAAATACAAGAAAGCTGTGTTTTTCGCAATTTTTTTATTACTTGATTGTATTGCCATAAATATAATTGTTCTGCCCTACGGAAGTTAAACCGTTTAGACAATGTTTTTACTGCGCTTATTTAAAAGTATATTTTCGATTAAAAACTCAAGTTATAACAATATTGAAGCCGTTGGTGGTATTGAACCACATTCTTTGTAACTGTCATAAAGCAAATGCAGTTACAAAGAACTACCTATACAACGGCTTAACCTTTTTATTCACAATAAAAAGTCTTTTTAAATATGCTCTTCTACTCCACGGAAGTGAACATTCAGTTCATGGAGGTGCTTAAGAAGAGTGCCGAGCGGTGTACCTTCGGTCATTTTAGCAAAAGCATTGACATCCTTAGGGAAGCACTTGCCACCATATCCGAACTTACCATCAGGACCAGGCACATAGGTGTGGGTGTCGTTGATATAACCAGAAAGGAGCATACCAGTGTGGACTTTGCGCCAATCGCCGCCCATCTGCTCGCAATACTCACGGCAAGCATTAAAGTAAGTCACCTTGTATGCCCCAAACACATTGTGCATGTATTTGGTGAGTTCTGCCTCCAATGGAGTCATCACAGTAAACTTCTTGCCTACGAAAATCTTGGTGAGAAGTTCATGAGCACCCGTAAACACCATTGTCTGTTTCTTGAAATCCTCTATGAAAGTTCTTTCGGTAAGGAATTCAGGCATATAGCAAACTTGGTGCTTTGTCTCACGAGAGAGCATTTCACTTGTACCAGGAAGAATGGTTGTTCTTACAAATACTGGAACATCGGGCAGATTTGATATAAGTTCCTTCATAAGAGTCAAATCCTGTGTGCCATCGTCTTCGGTAGGCACATGTATCTGCAAAAACGCTATGTCAATGTTGCTCAAATCGTCATTATAACCTTTTGGAGGGTCACTAATGAACAGTTCACACTCTGGATTGTTGTTTTCTAACCAATTCTTTAAGGCTCCACCAACGAAGCCACATCCAATAATACCAATTTTAATCATTGTTGTAAGTTTTTAATTATTTATGAATCCGTTTATTTACTCTCGTAATATTAAGTTGTCCTACTATATCCAGTTATCCTATTCAGATACTATTCCGCTGAAAACTCTTTGATACGCTGTTCTTCAGTTCTCTTGCAAATAAGTATCTGACCATTTTTCTCTGAGATGATATACCCATCCAATCCCTGAAGCACAAGTTTCGGGTGATATAAAGATGCAACCAAGTTCTTCCCTTCATAATGTACGACACAATTGGAGCACTCAAAAAGGCGGACATTACCTACTACGGCATTGTTGTACTCATCCTTTCGAAGCTTTTCGTAAAGCGACTGCCAATTTCCAAGATCCGACCAACCGAAATCAGCAGGATGGGTGTAAACGTTGCCTCGAAGAGATTCAGGTTCCATAACCGCATAATCAATTGATATCTTGTCGCATGTAGGGAAGAGTGCGTTTACATCACCACCGGCAACAATCGCGTCAATAACACCGGCTATCCGAGAAGCATTCCGATGAATGGTATCGACTACGGTATTTACATTCCACACAAAAATGCCGGCATTCCAAAGGTAATTGCCAGCAGTGAGATACTTCTGAGCAGTCGCTAAATCGGGTTTCTCTTTGAATGCCTCTACCTTATGTATTGAGCCTTCTACAAGTTCTGCCATCTGAACGTAGCCATAACCTGTCTCTGGACGGTTGGGCTTAATGCCGATTGTAACAATCCTACTACTTACTTCTGTGAAATCAAGCGCATTCTTGATGACACGCTGAAACTCAACAGGATTCATCACTACGGCATCAGAAGGTGTCACTACGACATTGGCATCGGCATCTTCCTTACGGATGTTCCAACAAGCCCATGCAATACAAGGAGCAGTGTTGCGGGCTGCGGGTTCAGCAAGGATATGCCGGGCAGGGATTGTCGGTATCTGCTCGCGCACAATATCCACATATTTCTCATTGGTCACCACCCAAAAATTATCATCAGAGCAAAGACCTTTAAAGCGATCGACAGTTAGCTGAATGAGAGTACGACCACAACCAAGTATGTCGATGAACTGTTTGGGATATTCAGGAACACTGAGGGGCCAAAAGCGTGAACCGATGCCACCTGCCATGATAACAACATGTGTCATAATTACTTATTATGGAAAATTTTCGAATTTAAATTAGCGATGGTTCTGTTATTGAAGAAGGTTTAATGTGTTGTAACCGTTAAGAATCAAGAGAAGCCCTAAAATATAATCTGTGTTTCAAATATGTTATGTGGCTTTACGCATAGAGGCAGTGCCTTTGGTAAGGCGATAATACACAGGGAAAATATGATTTGTTCAAAAAAGTACATAAAGTACACCTTTTCGCAGAAAAACTTAGGTATCAGTCTGGATATCAAGGGAATATGCATGGTGTACTTCGGGTGTACTTCGGGTGTACTTTGGGTGTACTTCTGCGGAAGTACATAGGAGGTTGAGCGTTAGTAATTCATAATTAAGAATTCATAATTCATAATTCTTGCAAAGCAAGCGGCAAAGCCGAGCGCATAATTCGGTTGGATGGTGTTGTCGAGCGGGACGCTCGACCTCCTATCTTTTTACTCCTGCCTTTTTTACTTTTTCACCCTTTTACTTTTTTACTCTTAAAAGTCCTTTTTACTTTTTTACCCTTTTACTTTTCTACTCTTAAAAGTCCTTTTTACTTTTCTACTTTTAAACTGGGCTTCTTTGCATTGCAAACAAGGCTTGTTTATGCTGCGAAGAAGCCTTGTTTGCAGGGCGATTAAGGCTTCTTTTTAATTTTGCCTATCAGCGTCGGGAGCAAGCCGACTCAGATTATCCGGCTCACGCTCACCCCGTCGATAGCGCGCTGATAGATGTCCTTCACCATAAACATGGATGGTACGACGGAGAGGTGGCAGCGGAGGGCTATCTGCTTGAAGGCATTCACCATGTTCTCGCGCACCCGCTTCACATCACGGCTTGCCTTGAGCTTGTTGTCGGATGTGATGAACGGGAACAGATATTCTGTGGATGAGGGGTAGCGGTCGGCTATTTCCTGCATGGCGGCGTCCCATCGCACTGTTATGTGGGGCTGGCCTACCACCTGCGAGGTGTATGTGAGTGTGAAGCCTTTGATGTCGGTCTTCCTGATGTGGGCAATGTCGGTGAAGCTGATACCTCGGGCGTAGATGCTGAAGAAGAACATGTCGCGAGCGAAAGTCATTGACTTTGAGTCGGACAGGTCGGCATAGCGCATACGGCGCAGTTCGTCGGCCGTGAGCAGTTCGCGCTCCTGCTTTGCCGGTATGGTGGCCTTGACGCCTTTCAACAGGCGCATTTTCGGGACGATGCCGTCGCGGGCTGCCACGTTGCAAAGGGCGTTTATCTGGTTCAGGTAGAAGCGGGCGGTGGACTCCTTGCGTCCGCTTGCTATAAGCCATTTCTCGAATTGCACCATAAAGCCGGGCGACAGTGCGCTGAACGGCATCTGCTCCTGCCCCAAGTACTTGGCCAGGCAGCTGAGTGTGGCCACACGGCTGTGTGCCACGTCGCAGCGTCCGGCTTCGTTGTCTTTGGCTATCGCCTGACGGGAGAATGTGAAGAAATCGGTTGTCATCTACATGTATTCAGCGACTTTGTGATGTCTGTGTCATTCGGCTATCTCAAAGTCCTCGTTATGCACATTATTGATGGCTACGGCACGACCGCCGAAGTCCATGACGAGCTGGCGGTCGCGCAGGATGCGGACGACATAACCCTCCTGCCCTGCCAGGACTCCTGTCAGCACACGGAGCTTCACATGGTCCTTGGCGAACTTTATGAAAGGGTCGCGCAGGAATGTCACGCGTTCCGGCTCCGACTCCATGACTTTCATGAACGGCTTCATGACGCTGTTCTTGATGGAGGCCGGCTCGCCCGTCATGCAGTTGTTCACAAGGTGGTAGCGTGGGAAATTATTCTTGAGAAAAGCCTTCAGCTCCTCCGTCTTTCCACGCAGGAAGACGAGTCCGCTGACGGTGGGCTTCGCTTCTTTTATGATGCCTTTACCGTTCGGTTTGTGTCTATAGCTGATGGTGCGGTGAATGAAACACTGGGGGACGAAATCGCCTTCAAAGTTGCCTTCTTCGAGTTTACGGTCAAATTTTTCCGCTGCAAAGTGTTGGATAAACAGATACCCCCACGGTGTCTCCGTCTCTTCGCCATCGGGCATTCCTTTTACTTTTGGGGCCGACTTTTCATCAGCTCCAACTATATGGATGCCCTTTGGTAAACGTTTGTTGTCATACATGCCGTTTACGTCGGCTGTAGAAGAAGGAAGCGAGCAAACCTGCGTCATTTTCTTTATCTACTTTATGTCACTGCCGGCTGTCATCACTTGTGACGACCACCCCGGTTTCACAATAACATTGTTCATAAAATCATACTATTGAGGCGTATGCATGTCTGTATGTCCAGTCAAGAAGTTAGAATGCTTAACACTTCAAGCAGACTTGACAGTTTTACATTCCTGCTACTTTGTGGCTTTGTGTCTCAGTCTGTTAATATGCGTGTCTTCTGATGTAAGACAAGAATATGTTGCAAAGATACTGTTTTTTTTGCATTCACGCCTGTTTATGCTCGAAAAATTTCCGACTTTCTGTGATTTTATACAGAAAAGTTTGACGCTTTTATCGGCTTCGCCCGCAGAAGCGATTGATTTTCAACGGGTGTACGCTACACGCTTGTCTTACATCAGAAGACATGCTCATTTGTTAAACATTCCGGAAGCATGTCCGGCTTCTGCCTAACAATCGTTTGCTCACCTCCCCTTGCTTATTCTTCGTATGATGTTACGGTTTGCCTCGTTTATTCGTGAAGTGTCGATGGAATCCAGATACACTTGCGTCGTCTTGTAGGAGTTGTGCCCCATGCCTTCGCTGATGACGGTGATGGGAATGTTCATGTCACGGGCAATACTTGCCCAGGAATGCCGGGCCACATAAGCGGTGAGCGGCATCTTCAAGCCTATCATGCCGCCGATTCTCTTCAACGCACGGTTTATGTTCTCCTGCATACGCTGATACTGGCGGTATTCCGTCCCGTCAGTCTTACGGATGATGGGCAGCATATACGGCGTACCTTCGGTCAGACGGGTGTAACGCTCCACTATCTCCTGCTGCTCACGCTCCCATTCCACCGTGAGCTGATGGTTGGTCTTCTTTCGGCAATAGCTCAACACCCCATTCCTCAAATCGTTCTTCTTCAAGAAGGCAATGTCCACAAACGGCATTCCACGCATGTAGAAGCTGAACATGAATATGTCGCGGGCAAAAGCCATGATGGTGCCTTGGGGCAGCCGCAGCTTCTGTATGTCGCGGATATCGGCCTCGGATATGGCACGTTTGGTGGTTTTGACATACGACAGGCGCACGCGGCTGAACAGATGGCTGTCGGCAGGCAGCAGTCCCTCACCGGCAGCCTTACACAACAAGGTGTTAAGGGTGCGCAGATAAAAGCGGATGGTGTTCTGCTTCAAGCCACGGTTTATGAGCCACGCCTCGTATTCCTCCATCATCCCCGGCGGGAGTTCGTCGAAGGTAAGGTCGGCGTCTTTACGAAACTCCTTGAAGCGCAGGTAGGCATTGGTGTAAGTCCTGGCAGTTCCCTGCCGCAGCATACGTTCCTGCCTCGACACCTGTTCTTGCAGAAATGCGAACACCGTCTTGCATGGAGCCAGACGGCTGAACGCCTCACACAACTCGCTCATGGAGAAGTCGTCGCCCGAGTTCTCCTGCTTACAGACCACCTCCTTCCGCTGCCTTAGTTCCCATGCTATCGCCGACCTCACAAGAAGCAGTTCTGCCCTCCGCTCGCCGCAAGGCGGAACAAGCAAGGTGGCAGCCTTCTCGTCCCACTCATTCTGAAAGACATGATAGCCGGTGCTTATCCACTTCACATTTCGTTTGTGAATCACCTGATAATACAATGTGCCCTCAGCCCCCGGCACCGACGAGGCACGGAATTTCAATTTGATTGTTGCCATAAACTTATTAATTTTTTAGTGTGATTATTATAAAACAGAATCTTGCGCAAGGCTTATTGTCTTCACAAGTCTCTCCTTTATCCCAAATCGGTCATTAGACCGAAACAGGCGTATTATAAGAGAATATGTCTTTCTTTTCCACCCTTCTCCGCCTTTGTTTCGTCATCTTGCCACCGTTCGCGTTTCACCATAGTCCGCTATGGCTTAAATACAAACGTTGCAAGCTGCTCGAAACAAAGACGAAACAGAGCGAAAATCTAATGAACTCTAAGTTTGCAAAGGAAAGCGACGTAGTCGCATGACTAAATATGAAGGCAAAA
>OLFV01001560.1_pt1 | contig 20996 bp, 14 predicted proteins | sample 1605551 | NCBI WGS metagenome assembly OLFV01 (sample SAMEA3888922, study PRJEB22519) | human gut metagenome | biome: human gut; feature: human-associated habitat; material: faeces | place: Denmark | collected 2011
CATTTTATGTATGAATTAGTTGGCTGATTTTATAGTATTTACTGAATGTCCCTAAAAAGAAAACGATCGATTTTTCCCAGATCGAACTGTCTGATAAACAACTTTCTTTTCAAGAACAACTGATACAGGAAGAAACATATCGCTTGATCTCTAATGCAATTGCGGAATTACCTGTACAAAGTGGAAAAATTATGCGGCTGGCTCTCGAGGGAAAGCAAAATAAAGAAATCTCGGAAATATTGGGAATCGCAGTTACTACTGTAAAAACCCTGAAATACAACGCACTGAAAATGTTGAAAAATTCCCTGAAAGGTTATTTCCCCGTGTTGTTGTATATTTTATTCCGGAAAAAATAAAAAAAATGATTCCCATTCATCCTTTTACAATCTTTGTGTGTTCTTAGGACAGAATCTTGAATGTACAATGAAATGGAGTATCAGGAAGAATACCGGATGGCAGATCTGATCAGAAGACAGTGGTTAGGTATTATCACCGCTGAAGAGCAGGCAGAACTGGAAGCTTGGAGCTTACAAGAGGAGCATGCCCGTCTTTATGCAAAAATCAGGAACCAGGCCGAGTTGCAAAAGAGAAATTTATATGTGGACGGATTGGATGTAGACGGAGTGTGGCATAAACTTCGGGAACAGATTGCTGACGTTCCTGTACGAAAACGCCGTTTCTTCACCCGTTACCGGGTGGTAGCCTGTCTGCTGTTATTGATCGGTGTCGGGACTTTACTGGTGTATAACCGGTATAGCCGTTTGCAGCCTTCAGACTTATTGGTCCAGTCCATTCATCCGGGATCTTCGAAAGCAGTTCTGATTACGAACGAAGGCAAACAGATTATTTTGCAGGATTCCCTGAACCAGGAAATTCAGGTGGATGAATCGGTGACTGTAAAGAATACCGGTCTGTTGGCGGAATATTGTCTGCAAGATTTACAGGCCGCAGAACAGGCCGAAATCAAGTACAATACGATCGTTGTACCCCGTGGTGGGGAATATGAAGTTCGGCTACCGGATGGGAGCTATGTGTGGATGAATGCTGATTCGGAAATTCGTTTTCCGGTCGTATTTACGGGGCAGACCCGGCAGGTCAGTTTAAAAGGAGAGGCTTATTTTAAAGTGGAAAAAGATAGCTTGCATCCTTTTATCGTGAATGTATACGATAAATTGAAAGTAGAGGTATTGGGGACAGAGTTCAATGTGCAGGCTTATTCGGGGGATGAGGTGGTAAAAACGACGCTGAATTGTGGAAAAGTCAGGGTTATGATGGGGAAGGAAGCTTTGGAACTGGCACCTGATCAACAGGCAGTCTGTGACTTACGGCATCGGAGATTTCACAAAATAGAGGTGAATGCAAACTATTTTTCGGCTTGGAAGGACGGTAAATTTATTTTTGAAGATGAACCTCTGGAAAATATTTTGAACAGTCTGGCCCGGTGGTATAATATTTCTGTTTTTTATCAAAACGAGGAACTCAAAAATTTTCATTTTACCGGAGATTTGGAGAGGTACGATGACTTTTCCGTCGCTTTGCGGATGTTGGAAAAAGCCACTAATATACGGTTTCTGGTGACCGGTCGCACTGTCGTAGTTCAAATAATATAACAATTACCTGATATAATGATGAATGGGGGTGAGAAAGCGGCTTACCCGGCTTTTTTCATGTCTTAACTTAACTAAAATAATCAGCTTATTTATGGGAGAAACAATCGTAGAAGCCCGGCACTTATCGCATCGTTATGCAACACAGTGGGCTATTCAAGACATTAATTTCGAAATCAGTCAGAGGGGGATTTTGGGGTTATTGGGTTCTAACGGAGCAGGTAAATCGACGACGATGAATATTATCTGTGGGGTTTTGAATCAGACCGAAGGGGAGGTTTTTATCAACGGTATCAATTTGAGGACCGATCCGGTAGAGGCCAAGAAGTATATCGGTTTTTTACCGCAACGGCCACCTTTATATCCGGAATTATCCGTTGATGAATACCTGACTTATTGTGCCCGTCTGCGGCTGATGGACGCCCGGGAAATCCGGCAGGCAGTAGATACGGCCGAAGCTAAATGCGGCATTACACATTTTAAAAAGCGGTTGATCGGAAATTTGTCCGGGGGTTATCAGCAACGGGTGGGAATTGCACAGGCAATGTTAAATGATCCGAAAATTCTGATACTGGATGAACCGACTGCGGGACTTGATCCAAAAGAGCGGGCGCGCTTCCGCAATATCCTGTCAACGTTGTCAAAGGACCGGATCGTCATTCTTTCCACGCATATTGTGTCGGATATTGAGTCGAATGCCAATCAGGTGATTCTGTTAAAAGAACGTAAACTATACCGGATGGACACGGTTTCCAATATTTGTAAAACGCTTGATGGAAAGGTGTATGAGTGCGTGATGGAAGACCGTGCGTTTGATGCATTTCAAGACACGCATCTGATTCTTTCTGTGCGGCAGGAGCAGGAACATATGCAGGTGCGTTATTACAGCAGCAAGCCGGAGGAAGGCAGCAGGAATTGTACGCCGAATCTGGAAGATGTATTTCTGGTTACTTATCAGGAGGAACCGGCATGAAAATATTGATAAAAGAATGTAAAAAAATCATGGATATCCGGGTATTGCTTGTTATAGCAGTATTTACGGTGCTGTTTTATCATTTGTTTTTAGAAGTGACGATTTATCCGGCGGGAGGGCAGACAACAGATTCCCAGTATGATATGCCGTTTTACGCCGAACTGATCGAAAGCTGGGGAACTTCGCTGCCGCGTGAGGACTGGTCGAAGCTGGATGAAAAAAGAAAAGAACTGGAAGAGGCATACACCCGGATCATTGCGGCGGATCAGGTTCTTGCAGATGCAAAAATTACGAATTATCAGGAATTTTCGAAGACACAGGAAACATTTTTTGATAAGGATACTTTAACCGATGAGGAAAAGAAAATCGATCAGGAACTGTCGCGTCTGGTCTTTGAGGATTCAAAAGGGTCAAAACTGTTTTTTGAACTTCAGGTGCTCGATCGGCTGGATGAATACAAAAATTTACAGAATGGAGACAGTATCTCTCTAATGCCGGGTGGAATTTTTTATATTGTAGAAAAAGATATGAGAATGATGGGAATTCTGCTTCTGATTTGTTTTGCAATCCTTGCACTGCCGTATCTGATACGGGAACGGTTATGTCATGTGCTGCCGTTGTATGCAACGACTGCTACCGGGCGGAAACTTTTTGACAGGCAGTTTCAGGCACTTGTGGCCTGCTGCGGTTTTGTGGGAATCGTACAATTTGATATTTATGTACTGGTTTATGTCATAAAAGGACTGGCGGTATTCTGGAAAGGCGATTGTATCGACGATACGGGACTGCAGTTGTGGTGTAAAAATCTGCCATTTGGTTTCTATATGCTGCTTTACATGCTGCTGGTGTTTGTGTTTGTGCTGGCTGCGGTTGTTTTGATTTACCTGATCGGAAGAACGGCAGGCAATTACATTGCGGGAATTGCATTTGCCATTCCGGCATGCGCAGGGATTGGCTTTTTGCTAATACACATTTTTGTACATCTGTTTCAGAAGCCGATGGATGAAAATAGCCTGCCTTATTCAGAAGAGCTTTGGATTCTGGGGTGGATTTTGGCATGCGCGTGCGTGCTGTGGTGGAAAATGCACAGGGATCATTACAGAGATCTCTGACGATAGATGAGTGTAAAGGAGAGAAAGAATGCGCCTTTTGCAAAAAGAGTGTGGAAAATGTCTGCGGCATCCGTTTCTGTGGATTGTCTGTATCACATTCGGGCTGTTTCAGTTTTTGAGTATCTATACCTATGTGGGAAATGCCGGTATGAGAAAGGAACTGCGGCAGATGCATGTGGCTGTGACGGATGAGGAGACGGCAAGCCCGGAGTATGAAAGTGCCTATGCGGACTATAAAAAGACCTATGGCGGAATGTATGATACACTGGATATGCGTAAGATTCTGGAACAGAAAGAAAAAAAGAGTGGATATGAACCGCAAGGAGCCTGGGGAATGTGGATTGTGCGCAATTATGACAGGTTGCAGAAGCGGGTGGAACAGATCAGAAAAACAGGGGAAGGCACGTATGCCTTTTATCCGGGAAGTTGGTATAAACTGCACTCCACTTTGTATGGAAAACTGTGGAAGAAGCTGATTTTGCAGACCGCGGTTCTGATGATTCTTTCGATGCTGTATCTGATGGATTATGAGAGGATATATAAGACGCAGGATCTGGTTTTAGCGACCACCACCGGAAAGAAAATGATGGAAAAGAAAATGCTTGCAGGAACGTTGTGCGGGCTGTTTTATGCAGGACTGCTTACAGTGTTTACCCTCTTGGTATTTTTTGCAGCGGTTCCGTTTCAGAACCTGTGGCATGTTCCGGTGGCGGCATGTATGGTTGCAGAGCCGCGGCTGCAGATGATGTATCCGTTTGTCACGTTCTGGTGGCTGGAGCAGTGGCGTTATCTTTTGCTTGCGCTGGTGGTGCTTGTGGGACTGCTTGGGATCGTTGCGGCTGTTACTGCCGCAGTGCAGTTGTTTTTACAGAACAGTTATTTTTCGTTTGCGGTATTGGGTCTTCTTTTTATGGGGGCATATCTGCTTGCCTATGTGCAGATGGGAAATGTGTGGGATCTTATCCGGGAATTCTTTAATCCCACAGTACTGTATGCAACCAGCGGAGGCTGGTTTATGGAAAATGATCTGTGCCTGTCGTTTGCAGGAAATGAATTTGCCGTGTTATTCTGCAGTGGAACGGCTGCGGTCTGCTTGATGGCTGTGGGAAAACGAAGATACCACCGGCTGGAAGTCTGATGGACGGCTGGACTTTTCCTTTCGTTTCTTTTATTATAATAAGCAGAATGTTGAAAAACAGAGGAAAAGGCAGTATGAATGAGACAATTTTACTGATCGAGGATAACGAGTCAATCATCATGGGGTTAGAATATCTTCTGACAGAAGAACAATATACGTTTTTAGCGGCAAAAACAAAGAAAGAAGCACAGGATCTTCTTGCCAGCAGGCAGGTGGATCTTGTGCTTCTTGACGTTTCCCTTCCGGATGGAAACGGATTTGATCTGTGCAGGAAAATTAAGGAACATGACATTGCACCGGTCATTTTTCTGACGGCAAAGGATGAGGAAAAAGATGTGGTGCTCGGATTTGATCTCGGAGCGGATGATTATGTGATCAAGCCGTTTCGAAATCGGGAATTGGTGTCGCGCATCCGCAATGTGCTGCGCAGGACCGAAAAAATCCGGCGGCTGACCTGTGGAAATATTGCGGTGGAACCGGACACGGGCAAAGTCTATCGGGACGGGGAACCGATCGTGGTGACAAAGCTCGAATACAAAATTCTTATGACTTTATTTTCCAATCCGCATAAAATTTTTACGCGCGAGGAAATTTTAAACGGAATCTGGGATATGGCAGGAAATTTTGTCAATGACAATACGTTGACCGTTACAATGAAGCGTCTGCGCGAAAAACTTGGTGACAAAGAGGGGAATGTGATTGTCACGGTGCGCGGGATCGGGTATCGGCTGAATCTGTGACAAAATATTGATAATTTTCATAAAAAAGAATATAATATATGTAAAATGAAAGCATATGTATTAAATATTGCAGAAAGGTGTGAGAATATGACAACAATTAGTTTGCGTATGGATGATGAGATGAAAAAGGAACTGGATGAAATGTGTGAAGCAATGGGAATGAATATTTCCACATTTTATATGGTGTATACGAAAAAGGCATTGAGAGAACGGAAAATTCCGTTTGAAATTGAAGCACCACAGGATCCATTCTATTCGAAAACCAATCTGGAACACATTCGGGAATCCGATCGCCAGATCAAAGAGGGGAAGGTTGTGGTAAAAACGATGGAAGAACTCTGTGATAAATAATGGAATACGAAAATAAAGAAGCAAAGAAATTTGTTCAATGGTTTCTGTTGTGCAGTGTTATAATTTTACTTTTTACAGGAACTGTGATCACGTTGGTGGTTCGGAACTACAGGGCGCGGGAAAATGAGGCAGTAACTGCAATGCTTGGCATCGTACTGAAAAACGATGGCAGTGACACAGAGGAATCCAGACAGGAAAAAATCTCAGAGTGCATGCGCATTTTAGAGCACCCGCATGCATATCAGAAATCCCATCAGAAAGAGATAAAAGAAGCAGAAAAAATCCTGCAAAGTTATGGCATATCAGAGGCGGAACCGGTGATTGCCGGAACAAAAACCATGGAACGCAGGATTCTTTTGGGGACGCTTGGCGGTGTGCTGCTGGCGGAACTTGCAGCCGGAGGTCTGTTTTTCATTTATCAGAAACGGCGGAGTCGTAAACTTGCAGAACTGTCGGATTACATGGAAGAAATCGTCCGTGGTCATTATGATCTGGCACTGGCGGACAACACGGAGGATGAACTAAGCCATCTGAAAAACCAGCTTTACAAGATCACGCTGTTTCTAAAAGAAGAATCCGACCACGCAAAAGAGAAAAAGACCACGCTTGCAGAATCGGTTGCGGACATTTCCCACCAGTTGAAAACACCGCTTACTTCAGCATCCATTCTGCTGGATAACCTCAATGAAAATGAGCAGATGCCGCTGGAAACCCGCAGGCGTTTTCTGCGCGAAGTCTCCCGGCAGATTTATTCCATGAACTGGATGATCGTAGCTATGTTAAAACTGTCCCGGCTGGATGCGGGAATGGTTGCACTGAAAAAAGAGCCGTTTTCCGTCAACCGGATGCTTACGGAGGCAATCGATCATCTGGAAATTTTTGCGGAACTGAAAGGCGTAAAAATCCGCGTTTGCGGCATGGAAGCACAGGTGCTGCGGGTGGGCGATTTGGACTGGAACCGCGAAGCGGTACAAAACATTCTGAAAAATGCCATTGAGCACAGCAAAAAGGGCGAAACCGTGACGGTATCGCTTTCGGATAATGCAGTTTATACGTCTGTCTCCATAGCAAATCCGGGGACACCGATCACAAAAGAAAAGATAAAGAAAATTTTTGAACGCTATTACAGTGCCGCAAACGATGGAAGCAGCAATATCGGAATCGGACTGCCCCTTGCAAAAGCCATTCTTGAAAAACAAAATGCTTATCTGAGTGTTGAATCCGAAAATGGATACAACGTTTTTATCATAAAATACTTAAAATAACCTGACAAATTTGAAAAATGTCACGGAGATGTCACCTGCCATCCGTAAGATGAAACCTGTAGAGGAGGAAAGAACACAATGGAAATTTTAAGAGCAGAACATCTTACGAAGATCTATGGCAAAGGCAATACAAGTGTGACCGCAGTCAATGATCTGTCTCTTTCCGTCGCACAGGGCGAATTTGTGGCAGTTGTCGGCAGTTCCGGAAGCGGAAAATCGACACTGCTTCATATGTTAGGCGGCGTGGATCAGCCAACGGAGGGGAAAGTCTGGATACAGGGAGAAGACATCTACACGCTGAGCACGGAAAAACTGGCAATTTTCCGGCGCAGGCAGATCGGTCTGATCTATCAGTTTTTCAACCTGATCCCGACATTAAATGTGGAGGAAAACATTACATTGCCGTGTGAACTTGACGGACAGACGGTGGATAAAAAGCGTCTGGATAAACTGATCGATGAGCTGGGACTTAACGGAAGAAAAACGCATCTTCCGGAAGAACTCTCCGGCGGACAGCAGCAGCGCGTATCCATCGGGCGGGCACTGATCAACCGTCCGGCAATTGTTCTGGCAGATGAACCAACCGGAAATCTGGATAAAAAGAACAGTGATGAGATCGTTGAGCTGCTGCGCAGAGCGAATCAGGAATACAGACAGACCATCATCATGATCACACATAATCTCGAGATCGCAAAGACCGCCGACCGTGTGATAGTCATTGAAGATGGAAAAATCATAAGGGAGGGATAGGCATGGTTACTTCCATTATGAAAAAACGGACAATCCGTGAGCGAAAGAAAAACAGACGGCAGACCATTGCCGTGTGGATCACAACCTGCATTGCCACGGCGTTGTTTGCCGCAGTTTTTTCCTTTGCTTCGTCCTGTCAGGCGGGACTGATCGAATATGCAAAGGATTTAAGTGGAGATTATGACTATGTATTTTACGATGTGCCGCGTGAGGAGGCGGATCACATTGTAAATAACCGCAAGGTTGCGACCGCATACCAGAGTGTCGGGCTGGGGTATGCAAAGCTTTCCGGCAGTAAAAATCCCGATAAACCGTATGTGTATCTGACCGCAATGGACAATCGGGCCATGCAGAAAAATGCCCTGCATCTGATCAAGGGACGTATGCCCAAAAACGATCATGAGATTTTGCTTTCCCGGCATATGATGACGAACGGTGGTGTGGAATATCATGTGGGGGATACGATCACACTGGACATTTCCGAACGTGAGGATAAGAATGGGAATGTACTGACACAGTCGAGTGGTTACCGAACGGGAGAAAAACTGAAAAAGAAATTAACGGCATCTTTTCAGGTGGTTGGCATTGTGCAGCGTCCGAACTTTGGATTTGAGGAGTGGACAGCACCGGGCTACAGTGTAATTACATATCTGAATCCAAAGGGAGATAATATCCCGGAAAAGTACATGCAGCGCACGGATATTTATTGCAAGTACACGAAAGCAGGGCTGCGTGACCGGGCACAGACGACAGCGGATATTGTGGGTGTTACACTTACCCCCGGCGTACAGAAATTTCCGTTTATCAAAGATGAACGCATCACAAACCGCCAGATTAATGATCTGATGGAGCGGTCTCCGTACCGGTTTTATGAAAACTGGGGGCTGATAAGATTTGAGCGCATGGATATCGGCCAGTCGGCGTATCACATGCTCTATCTTGCAGTTGCGGTCACAAATGTTATCATTCTGGCAGCGGCGGTAAGCTGCATCGGTAGTAGCTTTGCTATTTCCATGGAGGAAAAGCGAAAGAGTTACGGCATGCTTGCCTCGGTCGGTGCCACACCGCGGCAGATTCGGCAAAGTGTGTATTACGAGGCATTTCTGACAGGGCGCACCGCAATTCCCCTGGGAACTGTGCTGGGACTGTTGCTTTCGACAGGCGGAATTTTTGCTATCAAAGCGTTGTTGTACGGGCAGAATACCGTACAGTATCTGCATGTTCATGTGGCATGGCAGATGCTTATCGCCGGTATTTTACTCTCAACTGTCACTCTTGTTCTTTCCGCGCGCCGTCCGGCAAAACAGGCGGCAAAAAGTTCTCCGGTTGCGGCAATGCGCGGGCAGGCAAAGAAAAGCCGCCGGGCAAAAAAGCGGACGATCACGGCTGCAATCGCAGGATGTACGGCGCTTTTTATTCTGGTATCCTATTTTATGGGAGTACAGACGATTTCGGTAGGACAAAGCAACCATATGTTTGACGATCATGCCAATGTTTCGGTGGATGTGCAGGGAAGCTGGGAGGCAAACCGGTCTGCGGTTTTGCAGAGCACAAAGGAAAAAAGCGTCACGGAAGCGGCAGTTCTGCGGACGGCGGCATATGTGGTAAATACGAAAGATGTGCCGTATACACAGACGCATATCCGACGAAATGGAGCACCGGATCTCAAACATGAGACAACTGCAGTGATCCAGGTACTGGCAGTCGGAGAAACAGCGTACCGCAATTACCTGAAAGAACTGGGACTTTCCTATGAAACGGCAAAAGATTGTGCGATATTTTACAATGCGTATGCCGGGTACTGGGATGGAAAGGAAACCACATGGAAGGTGACAGATTACAAAACAGGCGACTGGATCAGGGGACAGTTCTGCCACGAAGAACAGAGGGAGGAAACGCCGGACATGACCGATCAGGTGCAGATCGCAGCAGTCACAACCAGGCGGCCGTTTGGGGTCGATACGTCGCAGGGCTATACAGACTCCGGAACCATCATTGTCAGTGATGCATGGCTCGATGCCCATGATCCGCAGGGTGGTGCAAAAATTACCGTAAAATACGCCAGTACCGATCCGGGAACGCTCACACAGGCACTGGAAAAAACCTATGATTTTTATCCGGAGGAAATCCGAAACCGCGATCTGCAGAACCGGGAAAACAATATGCTGTTGTTTGTAGATGGAATTGCACTCTATGGATTTTTGCTTGCAGTGCTTTTAATCGGTGTGATGAACATCTGTAATACGGTGCTGACCGATCTGTGGCAGCGGAGACGGGAATTTGTCATTCTGCGCTCGGTCGGCATGACACCGAAGCAGGAGAAACAGATGCTTGCAAAAGAGTTTTTCGGATATGGAAGGAATGGCATTGCTATAGGGCTTGTCATTGGAGGCTGTGCGTCTGCATTGTATTACAGGATCTTTGCCTCTGGTGTGCAGGGCGCGTTATGGTTTTGTGTTGCGGCAACTGTAGTGATTATGGTTGGACTCTTGTTGTTGTTTGCCGGCATGATAAGGTATGCAATGATGAAAAATAAGGACATGATTTTAGGAAGATAGGTTTTCTGTGAACAGAGAAAATTCTAATATCTGCGTCCAAATAATACGTTCTAATAATTTTCAAGTTTCGGTTGAACATTCATATAGAACTCTTTATAATAAAAAAGGGGAATGGCTGAAAAAGCCATTTTCCTTTTTTCATGAAGAAACTGAGAATAGAAAGAGGTAATGAATGAAGACAGCATTTCAGATTTTCCGCAGGGATGTGCGACGCCTGTTAAAAAACCGTGCCGCGACACTGGTTATGATCGGCGTATGTCTCCTGCCGTCTTTGTATGCATGGTTTAATATTGCCGCAAACATGGACCCGTATGCAAATACTTCGGGAATCAAGGTGGCAATTGCCAATTGCGATACAGGGACCAAAACCGACGTGATCACGATGAATGCAGGCGATTCGATTGTTGAAAAACTGAAAGAAAACAAGTCGCTGGGCTGGCAGTTTGTCAGTGAAGAGAAAGCAAAAGAAGGTGTTCAGGCAGGAGATTACTATGCGGCAATCGTCATTCCGGAGAATTTCAGTAGTTCCCTGGTAAGTATTCTCTCCGGAGACCTGAAACGCCCGAAGCTGGACTATTATGTTAATGAAAAGAAAAATGCCATTGCACCGAAGATTACGGATACCGGTGCGACAACGGTGCAACAGCAGATCAACGACACATTTTCCGCCACGGCATCTTCGGCAGTATCAGAAATTGTAAAGTCTTCCGCAGACAGTATTACCAGAGGACTGGACGATACACAGTCGGAACTGACATCTGCCATTACCGAAGTTCAGAATAATTTAACGGATTATCAGAAGCTGGTAAAAGAATTTCAGAAAAAAGTAGATAAATCCGATGCACAGATCAAAGAAATCAAGGAGTCTTTAGATCAGGTGGATGAGGCAGCAAAGGACAGCTCTTCTTCTTTAAAAGAAACTTCTGCATTGCTGGAAAAAAGTCAGACGGCACTTGGAAAATTTTATAAACAGTTCTCCAATGGGCTGACCGGCGGGGAAGTTTTTCTGGATGAAGTTTCGTCCTCGGCTTCTAAGAGTCTGAATAAGTTTGAGATAAAGGCAGATAAGGCAAATCTTGCGGTTGGGGACAGTCTCGATACGATCACCCGGATCAATGAGAAAAATGCCCAGCTTCTCAAAGATCTGGAAAAGTTAAATCAGAATCTTGGAAAAGATACACAGTTATCAGCATCTGTCGGACAGAAAATTTCACAGCTGCAGACGCAGAGCATTTCTGCGCAGAAATTGGTAAATTCATTGAAAAGTGCAAATACCAGTATGCGGAAAGTGTTAAAGAATTCCAAAGATACGAGAAGTTCACTGGAAACGCTTGCAGAGGATAACCGTGAGAGTTTTCAGAACAGCCGGATTGATTTCAGCAAAAATATTTACCCGCAGCTGGATCAGTCACTGGAAGGTCTGGCAGATATAAGCGGAGATCTGTCAACAACCTTACATAGCATAACATCCATGACAAAACAGATGAGAGATCTGCTGGATCAGTTAAAATCTGCATTGCACAGCAGCTCCAAAGTATTTACACAGACGGGCAATGTCATGGGACAGGTGGATCAGAAACTGCAGAAAACGGTCACGGATCTGCAGACACTGCAGAATTCGGATATGTATCAGAATATCCTGTCACTGGAAAAGATTGATGCCAAAGATATTTCCAATTTTATGTCTTCTCCGGTAAACATAAAGACGGATGTCCTGTATGAAGTGGAAAATTACGGAACAGGAATGACCCCGTTTTATACAAACCTGGCACTCTGGGTAGGTGGACTGATACTGGTTTCTATTTTGAAACAGGAAGTAGACCGGGACAAAGAAGTGCCGGATTTTACACCGACAAGTGCGTATTTCGGGCGTATTCTGCTGTTCCTTATCATAGGACTGATTCAGGGAGCTATCGTATGTGCGGGAGATATTATTCTGCTGAAAGTACAGTGTCTGCATCCGGTAAAATTTATTCTTGCCGGAATGTTAACTTCCTTTGTCTATGTGAATCTGATCTTTGCACTGGCATCGACGTTTAAGCACATGGGAAAAGCACTGGCGGTTCTTCTGGTAATTTTACAGATTCCGGGTTCTTCCGGAACGTATCCGATTGAAATGATGCCGGAATTTTTCCAGAAACTTCATCCGCTGCTTCCGTTTTCTTATTCAATCAGCGCAATGCGGGAGTGTATTGCCGGATACTATCATCATACTTATAGAAGCAGCCTTGGAAAACTGCTGGTATTTTTACTGGTCGCATTGTTTATCGGGCTTGTACTCCGTCCGCTTCTGATGAATCTGAATCATCTGTTTGATGTCAGACTTGCAGAAACCGATCTGATGATCTGTGAGACGGATTCCAAGGGCAGGGATAATCCACAGCTGCAGCGGATTATGCAGGTAATTATGAAAGATGATGCGTGGAGAAAGAAATTAACAGAGAAAACACTCGCGTTTGAAAAACATTATCCGGTCATGGTACGCTCCGGATTTATCTGTATGATGGTCATACCACTCGTATTTCTGATTTTGATGTTTAGTCTGGAATCCAAACTGGTTTATCTGATTTTGTGGATCGTTTCTTTACTTGCGCTGATTCTGTATCTGTTGATTGTGGAATATCTGCATGAAGAGATGAAAAAGAAATCTGTTTTGGGAGAGATGAGTTCCGAGGAACTGATGAAGATTTTGAAGGAGGAGAACAGCAAATGAAAAACATTCTGAAAATTTTCATCGGCGACGTGAAACGGATTCGCAAAAATGTAATCGCAATGATTGTTGTCATCGGTGTCCTTGTCGTTCCGTGTCTGTATGCATGGTTTAATATTGCGGCAAGCTGGGATCCGTATAACAACACGGGAAATTTAAAGGTTGCGGTGGCAAGTGTGGATGAGGGATATACCGGAAGTCTGATTCCCCTTGAGATTAATGTAGGGGAACAGGTGATTTCCGCACTAAGGGAAAATACACAGATGGACTGGGTATTTACCAGCAAAGAAAAGGCAATGGAGGGGGTAAAATCCGGACAATATTATGCGGCGATTGTTGTTCCGAAGAAATTCAGTACCCAGATGATGAGTCTGTTTTCCGATCAGATTCAAAAGCCGGAAATTATTTACTATTCCAATGCCAAGGAAAATGCGATTGCGCCAAAAGTGACCGACAAGGGCGCAACCGCGATCCAGAAACAGGTGAATCAGGTATTTATACAGACAATATCCGACACGGCGATGACGGTGTTTCAGTCGGTCTCTAATATGGCTGAGGCAAACGGAGCAGACCGGCTTGTGGATAATCTGATTCACAATCTTGAGGATGCATCGGATGACATGGATATGACTGCATCCACGCTGGAAACTTTTTCAGGGATTACGTCTTCTGCCCAGTCCCTGCTGAATACGTCTTCTGATTTTTTAAAAGAACTGAAAACAGAGTCTGCGGATGGAAAACAGGTTCTGGAAAATTCCAAAAAGACGTTTACTGATATGAAAACGACAATAAGCAGTGCGACCGAGAGCGTGGGCAAAGCGCTGAAAGCAGGCAAAAAGGTATATTCTGAAATAAACCTGCTTTTGGATCAGACGGTGGAAGATGGAATAAATGGCAGTGAGGATACGGTGGATACCCTTGTAAAAGCAGCAAAGACGGTGGATAAAAACATCAAGTCATTTACAACACTCCGGGATCATCTGATCAAGCTTTCGGAAAAACATCCGGAAACCGATTCCTCAATAGGGCCTATGATTGAAAAGATCAACCGTTCTATTGAAAAACAGGAAGAACTGCGGGATGATCTGACCGATACTGCGGCTTCCATGAAGAAGTCCACTACAGGTCTGATTTCTGACAAGAAAGCTTTGGATGCCCTTGTAAAAGAAAATCAGAAACGTCTGCAGCAGATCAGCAAAGAATATGAAAAGGATGTAAAAGGAACTTTGCAGAAACTTGCAGATTCGGTCAAAGATACCTCTGCAGATCTTACAGGTCTGACGAAACAGATCAATGCAAGTGCAAAGGGTGTTTACACGTTAACGGACACTGCAGGATCGGATCTGTCAGAAATACAGACCTGTCTGGATGATTCCGGTAAACTTTTACGCAAATCTGCAAATAAAATAAAAAAGATTACGGATAAGCTCACAAAAGCAAAAGACAACGGGGATTATGCGGATCTGGAACATATGATCTATGATAATAAGTCCGGGGTCAGTGCCTTCCTGTCGGCACCAGTGGAACTGAATACGAAGAAAATTTATCCGATTGATAATTATGGTTCTTCCATGGCACCGTTTTATTCGACACTTTCTATCTGGATCGGCGGAATCGTGCTGGTTGCAATGTTAAAAGTGACCGTTTCCGAGGAAAGCATAAAAAAGATGGGACTGAAAAAGGTCAGAATTCATGAAATTTATCTTGGACGCTGGATCATATTTCTGATCCTTGGTCTGTTGCAGAGTACGCTGATTGCACTGGGGGATTTGTATTATCTTGGGATTCAGTGTGCGCATACGTTCCTGTTTTTATTTGGGTGCTGGTTTTCAAGTATAGTCTATGTCACGATCAGTTATACGCTGACGGTTTCATTTGGGGATATCGGAAAAGCAGGCAGTGTGGTTTTACTTGTTATGCAGGTTGCGGGAACCGGTGGAACTTTCCCGATTGAATGTGCTCCGAAATTTTTCCGGGCTGTGTATCCGCTTCTGCCGTTTACCCACAGTATGGCAGCCCTGAGGGAATCGGTTGGAGGCTGTTATGGGAACGATTACTGGATGGATCTGGCAAAACTGGGCATCTTCCTGGTGATTGCACTTTTTATGGGACTTGTACTTCGTAAACCGATTATCCGGATGAACGAAGCGTTTAGCGAACAGCTGGAGGAAACAAAAATAATCTAAGCGTAGAAATGAGGGCAGAATTGTTTTATTTTTGCGCAGTAATGTGAAAGAAAATTCCGTAAAAATGCCGTATAATGCAGGTATTCAAATATGTATGAGAGAGGCAAGGAGGATATGGTATTGAATAAGGCATGGTGGAAAGAAGCGGTTGTATATCAGATTTATCCGCGGAGTTTCATGGATTCAAATGGAGACGGCATCGGGGATCTCAATGGTATTACAGAAAAATTAGAGTACCTCAAAGAACTTGGAATTGATGTGATCTGGCTGTCCCCGGTTTATCAGTCACCGAACGATGACAATGGATACGACATCAGCGATTATCAGGCAATCATGGAAGAATTCGGAACCATGGAAGATTATGACAGGATGCTTGCACGGGCACATGAGCTGGGAATTAAGATCATGATGGATCTGGTTGTCAATCATACATCCGATGAGCATGCATGGTTTGTGGAAAGCAGAAAGAGCGTGGATAATCCATACCGCGATTTTTATATCTGGAGAAAAGGAAAAGACGGAAAAGAGCCGAATAACTGGGGATCCTGTTTCAGTGGTTCGGCATGGAAATATGATCCACAGACGGATATGTATTTCCTGCATCTGTTTTCGAAAAAACAGCCGGATCTCAACTGGGACAATCCAAAAGTGCGGGATCAGGTATTTGAGATGATGAATTGGTGGTGTGAAAAAGGCATTGATGGATTCCGTATGGACGTGATCAGCCTGATTTCCAAACCGGAAGGACTGCCGGATGGAATTCCGGGAGAAACCGGATACGCAGACAGCGGGTGTGCGAATGGTCCGCATGTACATGAGTATTTAAAAGAAATGAACCGGAAAGTGCTTTCCCACTATGATCTGATCACGGTAGGGGAGGCTGCCGGAGTGACGCTGGAAGAGGCAAAAAAATATGCCAATGCAGATGGCAGCGAACTGAACATGGTTTTCCAGTTCGAACATACCGGAGGAGGACCGGAGGCAGACAACCATTACGGTAAATGGGACAGCCATAAGATGCCGCTTCCGGTATGGAAGAAGATTTTATCCAGATGGCAGACCGGACTGGAAGGGAAAGCCTGGAACAGTTTGTTTTTATCCAATCATGATCAGCCGCGCTCGGTTTCCTGGTTTGGAAATGACAGTGAACAGTATCGGGAAATTTCGGCCAAAATGCTGGGAACCTGTCTGCATATGATGCAGGGAACGCCATATGTTTATCAGGGGGAAGAACTTGGCATGTGTAATGCTTATTTTGATCAGTTAGACGATTACCGGGATATTGAAAGCCTGAATGCATACAAAGAGCTGACGGAAACCTGTGGGGTATCTCATGAAGAAATGATGGGATATTTAAAGCGGATCAGCCGCGACAATGCGCGCACGCCGATGCAGTGGGATGACAGTGCAAATGCTGGTTTTACCACAGGAACTCCGTGGATTAAGGTAAACAGTAACTATCCTAAAGTCAATGCAAAACAGGAGGTCAGTGATCCGGATTCTGTCTTTTCGTACTACAAAAAACTGATTCGCCTGCGTCATGAGAACGAGATTATCGTTTATGGTGATTACAAACTGTTAGCACCGGAGGATGAGGCATTATTTATCTATACCAGAATGCTCGGGACGCAGCGGCTGATGGTGCTTTGTAATTTTACGGAAAAAGAAGTTGCCATTCCGGCAGAAGTAACGGAGCAGATTCCGGCAGATGCACAGCTTTTGATCGGAAATTATTCCAAACAGAAGGAAGAAATGCTGCAGGCATATGAAGCACGGGTGTATGCTTATCATTTATAAATTTTAGAAAAGAAAAAGCATCCCAGGCTGGTGTAAATGGATGGGAAAAACAGATTGACTTGTATGATTTTCGGGCGTAAAATCCCCTGTGGAAATACGAATTTTCACAGGGGATTATTTTATGGAAACCACAAACAGCAATTATTTCGGAACGGAAAAAATCAGCAGAATTCTGCTTAAAATTGCGCCTCCGGTCATGCTCGCCCAGCTGATCCAGGCGCTTTATAACATCGTAGACAGTTTATTTGTCGGAAAATATTCGGAGAGTGGACTGACGGCACTTTCCATTATTTATCCATTGCAGCTTCTTATGATTGCCATTGCTGTAGGAACGGGAGTCGGGATCAATACGGCAATGGCACATTATCTTGGTGTGCATGATGAGAAAAAAGCAAATGAATATGGAGGAATCGGAACACCGCTTACGCTGGCATTGTGGGTGCTTTTTGCGTCAGTCTGTTTCTTTTTTATGCCGGCATATGCACGGATGTCTACGGATTCCCCGGAAGTCATAAAGGATGTGATTGTATACGGCCGGATCGTCTGTGTGTTCAGCATCGGACTGTTTACCGAAAGTATCTGGACAAAGATTTTACAGGCAAATGGGGACATGAAGACACCGATGATCGCACAGATCGTGGGGGCACTGGTTAATATCGCGCTGGACCCGTTATTTATTTTTGGACTGTTCGGGCTTCCGAAACTTGGGATTGCCGGAGCTGCCATCGCAACTGTTGTGGGACAGATTGTAGCGGCTCTTATTGTAATGAAAAAAGGGTTTCGCAAGTCTTCACCGATTTCGGTGTATCCGCGGGATATCTGTTTTATTTATAAACTTGGAATTCCGAATATCCTTATGCAGTCGGCATATACCTTTTATATTCTCGGACTGAATCTGATTCTTGCAACCTTTTCCGATCAGGCAGTTACGGCACTGGGACTTTATTACAAGTGGCAGTCATTTTTCTTTATTCCGCTGGGGGCACTGCAGACCTGTATTGTGCCGGTGATCAGTTATAATTATGCATCGGGACGGATGGATCGCTGTAAGAAAACACTGTCCACTTCACTTGTGGGAGGAATGGGGATGATGTTCATCGGAACGCTGGTTTTTAATCTGATTCCCGGACAGATGCTCCGTGTATTTACGAGTGATCCGCAGGTGATTGCAATCGGCACAGTCGGATTTCATTTTGTCGGAATCAGTTTTATCCCGATGGTCACTTCACTGATTTTTCCGGTGTTCTTTCAGGCAGTTGGTGCAGCGGTTAAAAGTTCACTTCTGACCGTTGTAAGGACCGTTGTGCTGTTTGTGCCGCTCGGGTATTTATTTTCCCGTCTGGGACTGAATGATTTCTGGTTTACATTTCCGGTGACGGAAGTCATCACCACGCTGGTCGGGGTGTTCTTTTACCGGCGGTTTATGGCACAACAGAAGTGAAGAGTAACGATTGTATTTAGACAGAAAAAATAAAATATATGAGATGAATACTATAGATGAAGTGAGCAGCAGATGGATTAGAGTATTTAGTTAGAAATGGTAAAAATATGGAAGAATGTCAAAATATTTTAGAAATTAGAAATCTTAAAAAGAGTTATATGATTAATAAAGAAAACTCGCTGCAAGTTCTTAAAGGATTAAATATTTCAATTGATAGCGGAGAAATGGTTGCTCTTATGGGAGCCTCGGGTTGTGGGAAAACAACACTGATAAACTTAATATGCGGGATTGATAAAGCCGATAGTGGCAGCATTATGATTGATCATGAAGAAATAACTAAAATGCGAAGGTCTAAAATGGCGGTATTTAGAAGAAACAATATTGGACTGATTTTTCAGGATTTTAATCTTTTGGATAATTTTTCCCTAAAGGATAATATTTTATTGCCGCTTATTTTGGAGAATCGAATAGAAGACAGTGAAGAGAAATTGAAACAAATAGCTGAAGTTTTATCTATCGCAGACATTATGGGGAAGAGTGTAACAGATATTTCAGGAGGGCAGAAACAGCGTGTGGCAATAGCGAGGGCATTGATCAATACTCCTCAGATTATTTTAGCTGATGAGCCTACAGGAAATTTGGATTCAAAATCAACGGAAAATGTAATGGAGTATTTAGTTGATATAAATAGAAAATTTAAGATTACACTGGTTATGGTGACGCATGATTCTTATGCTGCATCTTTCTGTGATAAGGTAATTCTGCTCAAAGATGGTATACAATTTTTGGAAATAGAAAAGAATAACAAGAGTAATAGCACTTTTTTGAAAGATATTTATGAGCTTTTAAAGCGGATAGGAGGTGAATAAACAGATGGAAAAGATTCGTATTCTATTGAAAATGATATGGTATAATCGTAAAAACTATATTTTATATTTAGTATGTAATATTTTTATCATAGCATTTTTTCAAGCATTTTTATCTATAGGGGAAAATGAATCTTTTATGTCTGCTGATAAAATTGATCCGATGATTTCAAGTAATATTTTTGCACCAACTGTCTTAACGGCACTATTTATGATACTTTTTGTGCCATATGTTTATGAGGCTTTTTTGAAGAGCAGAAAGCAGGAGTATGCAGTATTAATAACTCTTGGAGTGACGCAATATGAAGTGATTTGTAACATGTTGCTAGAATGTCTGATAATAAGCATCGTTAGCTTTTGTGCTGGAATTGTAACTGGAAGTGTTCTTTCAGTATTTTTTTTCTTTTATCTTCACAAGGTGATTGGTTTGCGTTCTATGAAATGGACGCTGCATCTTGGAGCTTATGTGTCAGTAGGAAAAGTATATGCTTTGGTAGTTATTATTATTTTGCTTTTGAACATAGTTAGGTTTTTACACGCAGAAATTCTTGAGTTATTCAATGCAAGATATAAGGAAGAAAAAGGAAAAAAGGGATCTAATATATTCTTGCTATTGGGAATATTGCTTATAATAGTTGCTGTTATAGTTATGTTATATGCTTATAATTTCGAAAAAACATATATATGGTTTATCAGCACAGGAATTATTATTACCGGCATAGGAATAATGTTGGCTAATTTTGACTGTATCTTTATGAAAATTCGAAGTGTTAAGTGGAAAATTAGTTTGTCATTCGTATTACAGTACATAAAATCATGGAGAATGGTAAGTTTTATTGCAGCAATTCTGTTTATTTCTGCGATATTTTTTACAGCACATTGTGGAGTAACATATCAAAATTTTACGAGAAATGCACTTACGTATTCGCCGTATGATCTATTCTATGTGCAGTATAATGATATCAACAATATGGAACAGAAAGAAATTATGCAAACGTTAGATAAATATGACATAACAATTACGGAAGAAAAACGGTTGGGGCTGTTGAGAAATAGCTTTTGTAATATCATATCTGCAGATGATGTTAATAAAAAATATGGATGTACTTATGAAGTGGAACCAGGTTACTTTATACAATTATTCCAGTTTGATATAAATGATGGATATGAACATGATTTTCAAGCAAATAAGCAGATAACTATTGGGCTTGGTAATCATGAAAAAATGCATTTGAAATTGCAAGGAAAGTCAAATAAAATATTAATGAATTCATGCCGTAGTCTGGCTGATATAACTTTGATTGTAAATGAACAGGATTTTATGAAAATCAGGAATCATTCAAATGACTGTATCTATGAAACTGCTGTTATGTTTAATTTTAGCCAATGGAAAGATTCGGGCAACGCAATGCAAGAATTACAGGAAAAAATGAGTAGAATGAATGAGTTACCTATGGAAGATCAATCCGCGTACATGCTATCATCGAAAATCGAAACTTATA
>OLFV01001566.1_pt1 | contig 20973 bp, 10 predicted proteins | sample 1605551 | NCBI WGS metagenome assembly OLFV01 (sample SAMEA3888922, study PRJEB22519) | human gut metagenome | biome: human gut; feature: human-associated habitat; material: faeces | place: Denmark | collected 2011
TAACCTATCTTCCTATCAACGATTTGGAGGCTTGGGAGAAGGAACTTGCCAAGGGGGATGTATGTGCTTGTATCATCGAGGCTATTCAGGGCGTAGGTGGTTGCAACATGGTAACTCCTGAGTTTGCACAGGGCTTGCAGGCAGCCTGCAAGAAATACGGTACTTTCCTCATCTGCGATGAAATCCAGTGCGGTTATGGTAGAAGCGGTAAGTTCTTCGCTCACCAGTGGTTAGGCATCAAGCCAGACCTCATCACCGTAGCCAAGGGTATCGGTAATGGTTTCCCTATGGGTGGCGTATTGATTTCTCCTGAGTTTACACCTGTATATGGTCAGTTGGGTACTACCTTCGGTGGCAACCACCTGGCATGTACAGCAGCTCTCGCTGTTCTCGATGTTTTCGAGAAGGAGAACCTGGTAGAGAATGCGCATGAGGTTGGTGAATATCTCATCGCCCAGCTGAAGGAGTTACAGAAGCGCAACAGCCATATCACGGAGGTTCGTGGCCGTGGCTTGATGGTAGGCGCCGTACTCGACATTCCTCACAAGGAAGTGCGCAGCAAGCTCATCCACGAGCAGCACTGCTTCACCGGTTGCGCCGGCACCAACATCCTTCGCATCCTCCCTCCATTGGTATTGACCAAGGAGAATGTGGATGACTTCATCGGAAGATTGGAAACAGTATTAAAGGAACTATAAGAAGACAATGAAAATAACAATTATCGGAGCAGGTGCTATGGGCGGTGCCATGGCAGAAGGACTCTTGCAAAGCGAGAAGTTCATTCCATCAGATATTACAGTATCTGACCATAACCAACCCGTATTGGACCATTTTGCAAGCAAGGGTGCCAGCGTTACACTCGACAACCAGTTGGCTTGCCACGGCGCAGACATCGTATGCGTGGTAGTTAAACCATGGTGTGTAGAGAAGACATTGAAGGGCATCAAGGATGCACTTGACTACAAGAGTCAGAAACTCGTAGTAGTTGCTGCTGGTGTGCCATCAGCCAACATCAAGGAGTGGTTAGACAAAGATGGTATCACTCCAACCTTCTTCCTCGTGATGCCAAACATCGCCATCGCCTACAAGCAGTCGATGACCTTCATCACTCCTATAGATGCATCTGCCACAGAAATCCAGCAGATTACAGATATATTCGATGAATTGGGCGAAAGCCTCATCATGGAAGAACGTCTCTTCCCTGCTGCCACAGCCATGTCGTGTGCCATCGCCTACGCCATGCGTTATGTAAGAGCCAATGTGGAAGGCGGCGTGGAGATGGGATTCAAGGCTAAGGATGCCCAAAAGATTGTACTCCAAACCGTAAAAGGTGCCGTAGAGCTACTTCAAGAAACAGGCGAGCATCCAGAGGCTGCCATCGACAAGGTGACCACTCCTGGCGGTTGCACCATCAAGGGCCTCAACACCATGGAACAGAATGGATTTACCAACGCGGTCATCAAGGGTTTAATAGCAGGAAAGATGTAAACTTTCTTGTCTTTTTCGGACAAGAGGTACATATCACAACCAATAAAAAAGAGACACCTTATTATATTAGGTGTAATAAAAAAGCTGCATAAGAATAAAACCTATGCAGCTTTTCTTGTTTGTTTTTACGCCCCATACACACAGGAAATACAATATTTCCTTACTTTCATACGTAGGGACAAGCTCTTATTTCACTTCAGGCAACAAGCAAGGGCGTACCTTGGAAGTTACGTTAGCCTTCTCATTGACGATAACTGTGAGTGGATTGGTGTCGGCAGCATTCTTTGCCACCATCACCTTGTAATCACCAGCCTCAACCTGCCACTGACTATCAACCTCATTGAAAGAAGCCAGGTTCTTGTATGGGATGTCGATAGTAACTGTCTCCGACTCACCAGGCTGCAATTTCTTAGTCTTGGCGAAACCACGAAGTTCCTTGGCAGGTTTATCCATATCCTTGCCAGGAGCTGCCACATATACCTGAACAACTTCCTTACCAGCTACCTTACCAGCATTCTTCACAGTCACCAGGACCTTGATATTGCCCTGTGCATCCTTCGTTACCACAGGTTTGCCATACTTAAAGGTAGTATAGCTCATACCATAACCAAAAGGAAAAGATACAGGCACATTCTTAGTCTGGTAATAACGATAACCTACATAAACACCATCATTATACTCGGTGTAATCCACATTCTTCACGTTACCCTTGCTACCGATGCCCTTGCCCATAAACATACCAAGCACATCATCAACCTTGACAGTCTCAGGGTTAGGGAAATCAGCCTTAGAAGGAACATCGTTATAACTTACAGGCCATGTCATAGGAAGACGACCAGAAGGATTCTCCTTACCCGCCAAGATGTCAGCAACACAGTTACCACCCTCCTGACCAGGCAACCAAGACAACAATACTGCATCAGGACCAGCAATCCAACTCTTGGTCTCAATAACGCCACAAACATTCAAGATGACAACCACCTTCTTACCGGCCTTATGGAAAGCGTTGCAAACGCCAGAAATCATATCCTTCTCCTCCTTAGTGAGATTGAAGCTATCAGAAACCTTTCGATCCAAGAACTCACCAGACGACTTACCAATAGTGATGATTGCCATATCGTTGTTTTTGACGGCAGCAGACATATTCAATTCAGCAAGGCTCATCTCAGGGATGAAGTGACCAGGCAAGAAAGCCTCCAAAGGATTCTTTGGCTTTGGCAAGTTCGCCTTTGCCTTTGGAGCATACTCTATGTATGCCTTATGGATATCGCCATCCACCTGATAGCCAGCATTCTTCAAACCATCCAACAAACTTACCACATAAGCATGGTTAACATTGCCAGAACCAGTACCACCAGCTATGAAATCATAAGAAGTATTGCCGAAGAGAGCTATGTTCTTAATCTTCTGAACGAGTGGCAATACATTCTTGTTATTCTTCAATAACACCATTCCCTCGGTAGCGGCATTGCGAGCCACCAAAGCATGTCCCTTCAAATCAGGGTTGTTGTCGGCAACATACTGCTTGAAACGAGGAGTCTGCATGATATACTCCAAGATATGGCGTACATTGCGGTCGAGGATTTCAATCGACAGGCGACCATTGAGCACAGCCTTGCGAATCTCCTTCACCTGGTCTGCCTTACCTGGCATCAACAGGTCGTTACCCGCTTCCATCTGGGCAGCTGCGCTAAGACCACCAAACCAGTCAGTCATCACCATACCCTTGAATCCCCACTCATGGCGAAGAATCTCTGTTATCAAGTCACAACGCTCGCTCGACATCGTACCATTGATGAGATTGTAAGAAGTCATCACTGTCCAAGGCTGAGCCTCCTTGATAACGATTTCGAAAGGTTTCAAGTAAATCTCACGGAAAGTACGTGGATTACCGATAACATTGTTACGAGTACGATTGGTCTCCTGGTTGTTCAGTGCGAAGTGCTTCAACGAAGTACCAACACCATTACTCTCGATACCATTCACCATAGCTGCACAAATGGTACCAGCCAACAATGGATCTTCTGAATAATACTCAAAGTTACGACCACAAAGAGGATTACGCATAATATTGGTAGCAGGTGCCAACAAGACATCTACGCCATAATGCTTCACCTCGTCTCCCATAGAGGTACCTACGGAATACACCAAGTCTTTGTTCCAGGTAGAACTCATCACAGTACCCACAGGGAAGTGGGTACAGTAGAATGTCTTGTCGGTATTCTTGCGCTTAGGGTCGATGCGAAGACCAGCAGGACCATCGGCTACAACCGTAGCAGGAATGCCCAGACGCTCAATACCATTCACCTGACCTGCGGCACCCTGTACCAACTGACCTTGGTTACCAATGGTAGCCTCCATCTGGCTCTCATACTTACCCGTAGAACCTACCACCAACTGAATCTTCTCATCGAGAGTCATCGCATTGATGACATCCTGGATAGGAGACACACCCAACTTTGGGTTCTGTGCTTGCACTACGAAAGTCGCAGAAAAAAGCACACATGAAGAAACTAATAATTGTTTTATCATTGTCTATATCTTATTTATTAAATAATCTTTTACAAAACTCTTACTTGAAAAACTTATTTTATCATTTGAAAATCTTCTGTGCGAACTCTGTAAGATACACACGCCAGTTGCGCCAAATATGTCCACCTTCTGTCTCCATATAAGTGTATTTATATCCCTTCTCATCGAAGTAGCGACGCAAGTCTGCACTGCTCTTGTAGAGGAAATCGGTCTTGCCCATACCAATCCAATATAACTTTGGCTTGTTCTTAAACAGAGTAGCCAACTGTGCCTTAGCCTCCTCATTCCCCTGCAACTGCTTGTAGAAGTCATTACGGAAATCGCCAGTAGTACTCACATGCAAACCTGCAGAGAAGAGCCCGATGTAATCAAACTTGGTAGGGAAACGACGAGAGATATCGAAAGAATGACCACCTCCCATAGAGAGTCCACAGATGGCACGATGAGCCTTGTCCTTAGCAACCTTGTAATGGCTCTCCACATAATTCATCACATCAGGGAAACTCTCATCCATGGTGGCAGCTGGCTTGGCACCTTGATAGCCATAGAAAGAAGGAATGTATTGACCTGCCGACCACTCACCTGGAGCAGCCTGGCAATTAGGATTGCCATTGGTCATCACCACGACCATAGGCTTAGCCTTACCTGTAGCAATCAAATTATCAAGAATATGCTGTGCACGACCTAAAGTAGTCCAAGCATCCTCATCGCCACCAGCGCCATGGAGCAGATAGAGTACAGGATAATCCTTGCCCTTGTCATAACCTGCTGGAGTATAGACCGTCATACGACGCTGCATCTTGAGTGTAGGACTATCATACCACACCTTAGACACATTTCCGTGAGGCACTTCGTTAACGGTATAGAGGTCACCACAATCACCTTTCTTGTCTGAAAGAATGAATATATTGGTTTCTGAGGTAATATCACGAGTGATATACACGCTTCCCGGGTCAACGATCTTCACTCCATCCAAAAGAAAATTGTAAGAATACAACTCAGGGGAAAGCAATTGGCTGGTAAAAGTCCAAACACCCTTTTCATCTTTTTTCATATCAGCTACTCCTGGAGCATCATACTTTCCCAATGGTGTATCAATGGTTTTCGGTGCCAAGAAATCACCAGTAACCTGCACCTTTTGGGCATTAGGAGCCTTCAAGCGGAATGTTACGGTATGGTTGGCATTCACCTCGGGTGAGATAACAGGAGCATTGTCAAACAAAGCCTGTTGGGCAAAACTGCTCAAGTTTAAGAGTAGCGCAACAGCCAAAAATGTGAACTTTTTCATTGTTATGAAGTTTAAATGTTACTTGAATATTTTCTGGGCGTACTCGCTTAGATAGATGCGCCAGTTGCGCCAAATGTGTCCACCCTCTGTCTCCATATAGGTGAATGGATAATGATTCTTCGTCAGTTTCTCGCGGAATGCAGTATTGTCCTTGTAGAGGAAATCTGATTTTCCAATGCCAACCCAGAAAAGTTTTGGCTTGGCGGCAAACAAGTCTGCCAACTTCTTGTCGAAATTGTCGTAGATGTACTCATTGCTTCCACCGGTCTTCTGTTCCTTGCCTATGGCTGCGGAGAACAAGCCTACATAGCCAAAGGTCTTAGGATTGTTGATGGAAATGTAAAGGGAATGGAAGCCACCCATAGACAAACCTGCTATGGCACGGTTCTGACTATTTGCCAAAGTGCGATAACGGGCATCCACAAACTTCACTACCTCAGGGAAAGATACCTCGAAAGAGCCCTCCATGGTCTTAGGCAATCCCAATGTAGGAACTATCAGATTATCTGAAGTCTGTCCTGGAGCTGCCTCCTGAGAGATATTGCCATTGGTCATGACGACGATCATTGGCTTCGCCTTGCCTTGCGCAATGAGGTTATCGAGGATTTGCGAAGCACGTCCCAAATCCATCCACGCTTCCTCGTCGCCACCGATGCCATGCAAGAGATAAAGCACAGGATATTTCTGCTTGCTGGTCTCATAACCTGCAGGAGTATATACTGTCATACGACGAGTAAGGCCAGCTTTGGCATCATCATACCAGACCTTTGATACGGTTCCATGCGCTACCTTGTTGACCTTGTAGAGATCTGCCTTTCCCCCACCTATCAAGAAATAGTTGGAAACGTTGGCGATGTCACGCACGGTATAGACGTTGAGATGGTCGGTAACACTGGCGCCATCCACCATCATTGTATAGCTATAAAGCTCTGGTGCCAAAGGAGCAGTGGTTGTAAAAGACCACACGCCCTTCTCATCCTTCTTCAAATCGGCTACTCCAGGCATATCAAACTTACCCATCGGGGTATCAACTTTCTTGGTTGGCAAGAAGTCACCTGTTATCTGTACTTTATGTGCCTCTGGTGCCATGCAGCGGAAAGTAACGGTCTTGTCTGCATGAATTTCTGGCGACTGTGGCATTTGCCCTCCGAAGAGGGCTTGTTGTGCCGAAACACTACCACATGCCATACATAATGTTATTGCTAATATCGAAAATCTTTTCATTGGATATAACGTTTTACTTTTTATATTAATTACCCAAACTCTATTATCTTTTTCAACAACTGTTGATTATTCAAAAACTATTGCTTGATTAAAGGTATCTACCTTCCTATTCAAGGCTTTACTTGGCGATGGCAGCAAACTTAATCTTAAATGATCCTTTACCAGCCGCTCCATCTACACCACTCTGGGTTTCAAGGTCAGCGCCCTCGAATGAGAATAAGTCTTGTCCCTCTGCATCCTTAACGGTAGAGATGATGATCTTACCTGCCGTGATGTATTGTGCGACACCAGCCTCATCCACGAAGTAACTACCACCTATGGCATTGTATTGAGGGAAAGCATAACCATTGCCCATCAACCAAGGCTCTGAAGCATTCCCTTGAATGGTATATTCACCAGCCAAGTCTGTATTATGACCGAGCTGATTGGCATTCACGGCTTCCAGATAAGCAGCAGGCTGACCTTCTGGATTTTTGATAGAGATGATATACTTGGTAGCATTAGGATTCACGACAGGAGCACCCGTTGACCAATCGACAATCTGAGTTGGAGCGATAGTAAGAGTATAGCCCGATGCCTCTGGGTCATCTACTCCCACAACGAAGGCAAGCTCTCCTACATAATTCAACTTCACTCGCTGACCGGCGGCATTGGCAAACAAACCGTTCAAGTAATACTTGCCCCCGATAAGAGATACGTCGATGTCGCCACTCTTCATTGCCTCACCATTCACCTTGACCACACAAGTTTTGTTAGCCACGGTCTCAGCTACGGTATAAGAGGCAGCGGGAAGAATCCACTCGGTACTACCAAAACTAATCTGAATGGCAGTTCCCTTTACATCTTTTATATCTACATTGAGCGCCTTCACGCCTTTCTTTAACTTAATGGTAGGCTGCACGGTAGCCTCTTGCGATGTATAATTCTGCATATCTGCATATACCCCCTGCATACCATCAAGAGCATCGTTATCGCAGGCTGTGAAACACAGCCCTGCAATAAACAGACTAAATATTGAACTTATATATTTTTTCATATCAATATCATTTAAATATCAGTTAATTAGAAGTTTACCATCCCGTATTCTGCTGGATATTAGGATTCAATTCTCTTTCCTTCAAAGGAATAGGAAGCAACATGTGCTTGTCTTGGAATCCGAAAGTAGAATTGGAGAAATCCCAACTTACGCCCTTGGATGAGTAGTTAGGAATTTCCTTACCCTGTGAAGCCAAGGCTTTCTTGGCATCACCCCAACGTACCAAGTCCTGGAATCGGGTACTTTCCAGACAGAGTTCCAAGCGCTTCTCCGTCTTGATGTCGTCCAAGGTAACGCTGAGCAAAGGAGTCTCCTTGGCACGTTCACGAATCTCATTGATGTCATTCAGCGCTATGTCTGTGTTGCCAGCCTCCAGGTTTGCCTCGGCAGCCAGGAGGAGAACTTCGGCATAACGCATAATCTTTCGGTCGGTATATTGAAATCCCTGGAAGTAGGAGGCATCCATGATGTTGTCACTCTTCAATACGCGGTTCTTGAAGAAGAGGTAGCCTTCACATCCATAGATGTTCTGACCAGGATTCAACTTCACACCGTATGCTGTCATCTGATCACTGTTGAGCAGGGTCTTCTGCAAACGATATCCATTCTTGCCCTCTGCTTTTACAAATGCATCATAGAGAGACTTGCGAGGGTTCAAGAAGCCGTAGGTTCCCGTAGCAACTTCGTCGGCAGCCTTGCCTTTGAGCGTCATATTGCCAGTACGCCATCCTTGCATCAGGAAGGTCATGTCCATCTGGCTCCAAGTCTGCTCCTGGTCATTACGCCACTGCAATTCGAGCATAGACTCACAGTTATTGTTGTTGACGGCATGAAACTGCATGTCATAGTCGCCACGGAAGAGGTCGTACTTCTTGGAATCCACCACCTCATTGAGTACGATTGCTGCCTCCTGATACTTTTTCTGGAAGAGATAAGCCTTGCCCAAATAAGCCTTTGCCACTTCCTGGGTAACACGCATACCCGTCACCTGATCGTCCTTGTTCTTCTTGGAAGGCAAGGCATTCATGCCGATAGCCTCTTTCAAGTCTGACTCTACAGCTGCCCAAAGAGCCTCAGGTGTGCTGTTGCCTTGGCGATATTCACCAGGTTCCAACAAATGATCTACGAGAGGAGCTGTACCCCACAAAGTGACAAGTTCGAAGTTTGCCCAAGCACGGAAGAACTTTGCCTCTGCGATGGCACGTTTCTTGGCAGGAGTGTCGTCTGCCACCTTCTCTATGATGAGGTTTGACTGATAGATGACACCATAGAGACCCGAGAACAGACCCTCGACATTGCCGTTGCTAGAATCGAAGGTATATTCATTCAACTGCTCGTATGAGTTGTTGTCGCCACGACTACCACCGCCACACCAAGCATCATCCGAAAGCATATTCTTGGTAAAGAACCAAGTATAATACAATCCCTTCACACGGCTATACATGGCAGCCACCGCCTGCTCGGTCTGCTCATTGGTCTTGTAGAAATCATCCTGACCACCCATATTGCCATGCTTTGCTATATCGAGTCTGTCTTCACAACCGGCAAATAACACTGCCACAACGAGAAGCAGACTATATATGATATTCTTTTTCATAATTTCTTAATGTTATTATATATATAGAATATGTATAGTGTTAGTTATATGAACCTCCAGACCTTAGAACTCCAAGTTGAAGCCCATTACTACCTTCTTTGAGGTTGGATAACCGCCTTTGTCGATACCCATACCCACTATATCATTGGTAGAAACCTCAGGGTCGAAGCCTGGGTACTTGGTGATGGTGAAGAAGTCATCGAGAGACACATAGAGGCGCAAGTTACTGATTGCTACCTTCTTGAGAAGAGTCTTCGGTAAACTGTAGCCCAACTGAATCTGCTTAATCTTGAAATAAGATCCATCATATACCATTGCGCTGGATGTAGCATACTTGTCCATATTGTTGGCACCAGCACGTGGCTTGCTACCATTAGGATTGCTCTCCGTCCAACGGTCGTCATAGAAGAGCTCCTTCATCTTGTTGACCATAGGGAAGTCGGTACGGTTGATACAGTTGAATATCTTGTTGCCTGATGCACCAGAACCAAATACTGCCAAGTCGAAACCTTTGTAAGCTGCGGTCAAGGTGATACCATAGGTGAAGTCTGGAATGGCACTACCCAAGTCCATCTTGTCATCATCGGTCAAATCACCACTATCGTTCAGGTCGGCAAAAGTTGGATCGCCCGTCTTTGGGTCTATACCTGTAAACTGATAGCCACGGAAGTAATACACAGGATAGCCCTTCTCGAAGTATGTGAGAGGCACATTCATAAAGGTAGTACCCTGCAAACGAGTCAAAGATGGGTCGAGATAAGTAACCTCGTTCTTCAAGGTAGCAAGGTTGCCACGTACACTATAGCTGAAATCACCGATGTTATCTCTCCAACCAAGTTCAAACTCGAATCCCTTGTTGCTTACGTTACCAGCATTGATAGGAGATGTGGTGCCGCCGATAACCAAAGATGGAGTGGTACCACTCACGAGCAAGTCCTTGGTCTTCTTCACGAAATAGTCCATGCTGAAGTTCATTCTGCCAGCAAAGAGGAGCGCATCAATACCGAAGTCGGTCTGCTCTGATGTTTCCCACTTCAGTTTATCGTTACCCATACTAGATGGACTAACAGACGTTGTATAATTATTACCAGGAACTAACGGATAAATGCTACCCTGCGCCATATCGGTGCTGTAGGCATAGCCATTCAAGGCAGCCAAGCTACCATTCTGGCCCCAGCTGGCACGCAATTTCAAACTAGCCACAACATCTCTTAAAGGCTCGAAGAACTTTTCCTCTGAAATGGTCCAACCTCCAGACACAGCTGGGAAATATCCCCAACGATTGGTAGCTGGAAGCTTAGATAAGTCGGCAGCATCTGCACGGAGGGAAGCCTGCAAATAATAACGATTTTTATAATCGTAACTCAAACGACCAAAGTAAGAATACTTGGCTGAGCGAGTTTTCTCACCACCTACAGACTTGGTAGCAGAAGCGGATGCGAAATTCAGATAGTAGAACAATGGATTGTTTTTCTTGACAGCGTCTTCACCATTAGCCTGCAAACCACCCTGCACGTAATCGTAGGTAGATTCCTGGAAAGAAATACCAACCATGGCATTCACGGTATGGTCACCAAACTTCTTCATATAGTTGGCAAAGTTTTCCCATTGATAATAGATAGAAGTAGAGGATTGGGCACTCTGATCTACATAATCACGGCTTTGCGTTGCATTTCCATAGAAAGGAAGTGAAGTGGAAGAACTGCGAGTACCCGACAAACGGTAACCAAGGCGAGAAGTAATCACAAGATCCTTGATAGGCTTGAAATCTGCATAAATGGAACCATTCACATTGAATCCACTGTTGCGACTTACATTGTTGTCACGCATGATGAATGGGTTGTATTGCTCACCTGCATAGAAAGCAGACACACCATAGTAGTTACCAGCCCCATTGGTCAAGAGATGCTTTCCGCTTGCCAAGGCACTAGCAACATGTGCAGGCAAGTTTCCACCCTCGTATGCAACAGGGGTCAATGGATCCATAGAAAGCACAGCTGCCATCATAGAACCATACTCAGAACCCTCAGAAACAGAACGAACGTTATATTTTTCAATCTGGTTAGTAGTGCCCACCTTCAACCATGGCTTGATCTGATATTCTGCATTGATGGTCGCGGTGAGACGACGATAGAGATCATTATTACCTCTTACCATACCATCATTGTCAAGATAAGTAAGCGAAAGATAGTAGTTGCCATTTTGGTTACCACCCGTAAAGCTCAGGTTGTGCTTCTGCATCTTACCCTTGCCATAGATGGCATCTACCCAAGAGGTATTGGTTGTTCCATCCCAATTCTTCAAGAGATAATCCTCGGTAAAGGTCTTACCTTCTTTCATATATTGGATATATTCTTCGGCATTGAGCAACTTAGGCTTTTTAGCAAGCGATTCGATGGCATATTGGAAATCATATGTTATCTTTCCACTACCCACAGTACCCTTCTTCGTAGTAATGAGAACCACGCCATTACCAGCCTCTGCACCATATATGGCAGCAGAAGCGGCATCCTTCAACACTTCCATAGATGCTATGTCATTAGGATCGATACCACTAATATCGCCTAGGCGCACACCATCTACTACATAGAGAGGATCGGAAGAACCATTGGAAGAGAAACCACGGATACGAATGGTTGGTGATGCACCCGGACGAGCAGAAGAAGAGACAATCTGTACACCTGCGGTCTTACCCTGAAGAGCAGCCTTGGCATTGGTGATGGTACGATTCTCCATATCCTCTTTCTTTACCTGAGAGATGGCACCAGTTACAGAACTCTTTTTCTGTACACCATATCCAACAACGACAACATCGTCGAGCATTTTGTTGTCTTCCTTCATGTTGATTTTCAACTTAGAGGTGATGGCAGCCACCTCTTTAGTCTTATAACCGAGATAAGAGAAAACCAAGGTTTTCCCCTTTTGTACCATGATGGAGAAGTCTCCATCCAATCCTGTGACAGTGCCGCTTTTGGCGTCGTCTTTTACTTTGACAGTAACGCCAATCAATGGCTCAGCATTCTGGTCAACAACCAGACCCGTCACTTTCATCAGTTCTTGTGCTATAGCTGTAGAACTGGAAACAATCAATAATACGATGAAGGTTAGTAACCTTCCATAATCATGTTTGATACTCATAAGGTTTGCGAGTTAATAGATTTAATATTCTATGTTTAATTTTGCGCTGCAAAGGTACGAACTTTTCTCCCAAGGCTTTTTCTAAAATGTTTTCTTGACTTTAATTATTGTTCAAAAGGGGGTTTTCTATCTGTTTAAAAACTTTCAGATTTGTTAAAACTCCTTTATAAATATTGTATGTATCAAGGATTTATCGTACTTTCGCAATATAAAAACCTACAAGATTTATGATTAAAGATAAAAAACTTTTATATCTGCTTTTAGTTCTGGCAGTTATCCTTACCTCAGCTTGTCAGCGTGAAGAACAGACAGCGGTCAATGATACCAACGCCGAGAAGGAAGTGGTATTGTCTACACATATCTCCAACAAGAAGGTAAACGGCATCTGCGAAGACCAGTATGGGCAAATCTGGATAGGCACCTTTCGTGGTCTCAACAAATATGATGGTACCAAGTATCACCAATATTTTTGCGTGGACGATTCTCTTGGACTGCCCGACAACCAAATCAGTAGCATCTACAAGGATTCCCGAAATCGTTTGTGGGTGACAACCGTTAATGGTATCTGCTTTTACAACAAGAAAGGTAAATTTACCAGGGTGTCCATCCCCGAAGGAAATAAATACTATACCAAGGTCTTTGAAGATAAGAAAGGACGATTATTCTTTGCCACAGGTTCTTCATTATATCAATATGATGAAAAGAGAAATAAACTTGTTGTCAAATTGAAAATATCTGAGGACAAGATGATTTTCCAGGTCTCTTGCCTTGTCGACAAGAACAACATCATCTGGATTCGCACCCCTTTCTCCCTGAAAGGCTATCGTTCTGACACATTCAAGAAAATAGCGGATATTTCACTGAAGGAATATTCACAGTATTCCTATCTTCAAGATGGTCATAAGATATGGATAACAAGCAATTCTGGCATTCTAATTTTCGATACGCAAACTAAAAAGATGCTTCCTTTGCCAGAAACTCTAAGAAAATGGAAATTGCCCCATGATTGTGTTAATTTGATTCATCCTTACGACAAGAACGGCTTGCTGCTCAATACAGCCAAACATGGCTTGTGGCTGCTTGATGACCATCATCAGCTGATTCACCAAAGTGAAAAGAACTTTCCTTTTGATTTAGGTGATATGCAAGTCTCTCAAATCTTTACCGATTCAAAAGGAAACCTATGGTTGGGATCGGACGAAGATGGTGTAAAGACCATCTATCGCTATAAGGATATGTTCAACAGTAACCTTGCCTTACAACGTTCTGTTGGAAGGCAAGCCGTACAGGCTGTTGTTCCTGACAAAACCAACCATTTGTGGATAGCTACCAAGAAGAATGGCATCTATGTATATGATTTGACCACCAACCAAATCAAGCAAATTCCACAAGTTTATCAAAATAGCAATCATGACAAAAAGAACCTTATTACTAACGTTTTTGTGGACAGACACAATTATGTTTGGCTCGCCAATGTAGAAAACGTAGCCAAATGTAAGTATGAAAATGGTATATTAAGCGTCGTGGAGACTTACCCCATCTTTGCTCCAATGAACTTTGCACAAGACAAGTTTGACAACATCTGGGTATCTACCGCGAGTGTCAATATATATTCCATTTCAGCCAAGGAAAACAAAGTTAGCAAGAAGCAGCTGTTTCCTTCTGCCTTTACCTTTATCCCAGGTTTGATACGTCTCAAGAACAACAACTTGTTGATTTCAGCTTTCTCCGAGCCTATTTTGGAGATGAATGGCAATACATTTGAGACTAAGGAATTCAAGGTAAGTCATGATGATTGGAAGAACTGTATTAAGCGCAGTGTTTTCATTCCAACCAAGACATTCCAAGATAGCAAGGGGAATATCTGGTTGGGCACTGTTAGCAATGGACTCTTGAAGTATGATGCACAAACTCGTCATATAACTCCGATTAAAGGGTTGTCTTGCTCCGACATATCGAGTATTGAGGAAGATAGAAGTGGCAATCTATGGATCAGCACCATGTATGGACTCAATAAGCTGGATACCAGGACCAGCAGGGTAACTTCATACAAAGAAGCCGATGGCATTGGTGGCTTCCAGTTCAATGATCGTGCTTCCTGCAAGCTGAAAGATGGTACACTTATCTTTGGAGGAACCCATGGTCTCACCATATTCAATCCACAGAATGTAACGACCAACCAGCATATCAACCTGTTGCTCGAGAACTTAAGGGTACACAATCTGCTGGTACAAGCAAGTGAAGGCGGCAACATAGAGGAAAGTATGGAGAAGGCTCCCCATATCCGTCTGGGATACAAAGAGAACAGTTTCAGCATCTCTTTTGCTGCCATCGATTATAGCGACTACAAGCGCATCCATTACTTCTACCAGATGGAAGGGTTTGATAATACGTGGATAGATGCAGGTAGCAATACCGAAGCTTATTATTCCAACTTGCCTGCTGGCAGCTATACTTTCAAGGTCAAGATTGTGGGCAATGACACCAACCATACCATTGCCGAGAAATCCATCAAGGTATCCATAGCTCCAGAACCATGGAACTCTTGGTGGGCATGGTGTCTCTATCTTCTTTTGGCTGCTGGTGCAAGCTATGCTTATATGCGGTTTAAGCAACGTATCAGCATCGAAAAGGAGATGGTAAGAAATGCAGAGGAGGAAAAAGAGCAAGAACAACGCATCAACAAAATGAACATGAGCTTCTTTGCCAATATCTCCCATGAGTTTCGTACACCATTGACGATGATATCGGGACCTGTAGAACAACTCTGTGAGAGTGCGGATATCAGCAAGCACAACAAGCAGTTGCTCAATATCATCAATAGAAGCGTCAACCGGATGCTCAAGTTGGTGAACCAGTTGCTCGACTTCAATAAACTGGAGAATGACACCCTTCGATTGCATGTTAAGCTTTGCGACATCATCACTGAGATGCAGAGAATCATGGACTTGTTTATCGTCAATGCAGAGGAAAAAGGGATTACGCTGAACTGTCATGGCTTGGAAGGCTCTTATCTCACTTGGCTGGATGCCGACAAGTTAGAGAAGATCATCAACAACCTCATGTCCAATGCCATGAAGTTTACCCCATACGGAGGTAAGATAGATGTTTCCTTGGATACAGAACTGGACAAGCATCGTATGCAATGGATTCAGATAACAGTTGCAGACACTGGCAGGGGCATCCCAGAAAAAGAGCTGGGCAATATCTTCAAACGATATTATCAGTTGAACAATCAGTCGGCAGGCTCCATCAACTGGGGTACGGGTATCGGTCTATACTATGCCCGCAGTTTGGCGATTCTACATCATGGCATGCTTACGGCAGGCAATCGCAAGGAGTGCCAGGGAGCTATCTTCACACTCAAGCTACCTACCCAAGAGAACTTATATTCCGATACAGAGAAAACAGATTTGGCAGAAGACCAGAAAATGAAACTCCCATCGAATGACAAATCCGTTATAATCAACAAGCAGGAACAAAAAGATGAACATGATACTCGCCCTAAGGTACTGATTGTAGATGATGACACAGAAGTGGTACATTATCTTCGTACGCTGTTGGCTACCACCTATCGCGTGATTTATTGTTTTGATGCAGAGAGTGCCTTGAAAGCTATACGTGAGGAAGAGCCAAGCCTCGTTCTCACCGATGTGGTGATGACAGGAATGAGTGGATACGAGCTTTGCAAGACAATCAAGGAAGACATCCAACTCTGTCACATCCCTGTGATTCTCGTTACTGCCAAGACTACTCCCGAGAATCAAGTGGAAGGTTTGAATAGTGGTGCTGATGCCTATGTCACCAAGCCATTCACACCGAAGGTGTTGTTGGCAATGATCAACTCCCTGCTCACCAACCGTAAGAAGGCTAAGACCATTCTCAATAATGCCACAGAAACCGATAAGACTATAGAAGAAGTATTGTCGCCACAAGACAAGGCTTTTATGGATGAATTGTATAAGATTATGGAGCAAGAACTATCCAATTCCGAGCTGGACGTAAACAAGGTGACAGAATTGATGCACATCTCTCGTACCAAATTATACTATAAGGTAAAGGGATTGACGGGTGAAAACCCAAGTGTCTTCTTCAAGACCTACAAGCTCAATCGTGCAGCCGCATTGATAGTAGAGGGCAAATACAACATCTCGGAAATAGCCTATATGACAGGCTTCAACACCCTTTCCCACTTTTCAACCAGCTTCAAGAAGCAGTTTGGGTGTACTCCGAGCGAATATAGCAAAAAGAAATACTGATACACAATCGCTGTTTTCCTGCCACTCGCTGCAATGCCATTAGAAGGGTCTTCGGATAAATGACATATAGCAAACAACCCATTATAGAAATGCTGCAAGAGCCTCGGTTCTTGCAGCATTTTTCTGTTTTATAGAACGAAACCGTGCATTTATCATTCATTATTCTTGAATAAATGGAAAAATAAGTGTATCTTTGCAAAAAGAATAAAAGAACAGAAAGACTATGGCAGAGATGATTACAAGGAAATTGCCAGCAGGCATACAATTCTTTAGCATTATCCGCAAGGAAGGCTACTTATATGTTGACAAGACCGACTTGGTATGGCAACTTACTCACTCAGGTGATTTATACAATTATCTGAGCCGTCCTCGTCGTTTCGGTAAGTCTCTGCTTATAGATACCTTGCAATGCTACTTCGAAGGCAAGAAAGAACTCTTTGAGGGGCTGAAGATTATGGAACTGGAAGAAGAATGGACTGAGTATCCCGTCATCAGACTTGACATGAGCGGTGCAGGTGCCACTGCTGCCGAAATCAAAGACTATCTCAATCTTGAGTTTTCGAAATACGAAGCATTATACGGCATCAAGCCTAAAGAAACTTCTCGCGAATCCGTACGTCTCCAAGTTATCCTTGACACTGCCCATCAAAAGACAGGTAAGCAAGTAGTTGTCTTGATTGACGAATACGATTCCCCATTGCAGCATTCATGGAAGACACCAGAGCATGAAGGTTGCACTGAAGTTTATCGTTCAGTATTCTCCGTGCTCAAACTCAAAGGAAATGTACTTCGCTTTGTCTTCATCACAGGCATCACGAAGTTTACCCAGATATCCCTGTTCTCAGTACTTAACCATCTGACAAACATCAGTTTTCTCCCACAATTTGCCCCTCTTTGTGGCATCACCGAGGAAGAGATGACAGTTAACTTCGCCCCAGAGTTGGAGGCCTTGGCAGATAAGATGGAATGCAGCATTGAAGAAGCACACGACAAGTTGAAGACCTATTATGACGGTTATCATTTCAGCGATGAGAACATGACCGACATCTACAATCCGTTCAGCTTGCTCAACGCCCTCTCCCAATTGCGTCTGCGCAACTATTGGATTTCATCCGGCGCCACTTCCATGCTGAATAAATTCGTAAACAACATGGAGTTACGTCTTCATGACTTCGAAGATTGCTACATCGACAAAGACACACTGGAGACATCAGATGTCATAGAAGGCGGTGCCGAACTATTCCTCTATCAGACAGGTTATCTCACTATCAAGGGTTTTGATGAAGATGGATATTCTTTAGGTTTTCCGAATGAGGAAGTAAGAAAGGCTCTCTATAAAGCCGTATTGCCTACACTGACCCAGAAGGACATCACGGATATTATCTCCATACAAAGCAGGTTAATGCACAGCATGAACAATGGCAATTTGGAAGAAGCCAAGCTGTGTATGAAATCTCTCATCTCAAATGTCCCATACAGCAATAAGAAATTGGCAAGTATGGACATGGAGGAGCGTTATCGCCTTATCATCAGCACCATACTGAATGCCATAGGATGCCAAGTAGAAGTAGAACACATGTTATCAACAGGTAGAATAGACATCGTAGCCTCCACCTCTCGTTTCATCTATGTGATGGAACTAAAGTTAACAAACAACGGAGGGATAAATGCTGCCGAAAAACAAATTATTAACAACGGCTATCTCAAGCCATTCTTGGCAGATGACAGAAAGGTTATAGGGTTAGCTATAGAATTAGATGACAAGGGCAAAGGGCTCATTGATTGGAAAGAAGTACAATAAAAAGATTAGAATATGGCAAACAACAAGATACGTGAGGAAGAAGTTAAGAATCGGATTCGCCAAGAATTCTTCCAAGATTATGATGCTACACCAATATTGGGCGACATAGACTTTGCTGTAACAACTAAGAAATCAAGCGAAGGCGAGCTATTCGACCAAGAGTACTTTTTATGGGCTGAGGCAAAAGCAGGAAACACGGAAGACATTTATGCTTCTTTCGTGCAACTCATCATCACCATAGGAAAAGCTCACACTCATGAATCATACTTGCCACCTCGTTATCTTGGAGCATTCGATAAAGAAAAGATTGCCTTTATCGAATACCATCACATTGTAAGTGTATTCTATCAGAATGACTTCAACTGGAACGTCACCCCCTCCAATCATAGCACTAAGGAGTTCCGCATGCTCTATGACTTACTGCATGAGCAACTCAAAAAGGAAATCAGCCTTTTCGACCTACGTAAGGATGAGAAGGAGCTAAGAAAATTCATTCGTTCCAACTTCAAATTGGGAAAACAACGCACGAATGGCATCAATATCACAAAGAATAACTTCATTTTTGTTTTCCAACGTTGGGTGGAAGAAGTAAAGCCTTCTATTGCCGTAAATTGGGACGATGTACCCAAGACCAGCGTTGTCGATTTCTTTTATGCAGACCTTATATCTCGCAATGATTATACACTGCGAGAAGAACTTGCCGTAGTACTTCGTGGTGACAAATACCGCATTCTACAAGATATTCTCAAAGGGGCAACTCAATTGTTTAGCGAAGCGACATTCAATGATGGAAAGACTGCATATAATCAGTTTTGGAACAAGTATGTACGTCCACCAAGAAAAGAGTATCTTGACTTGATTCTCAAGCGTCGAGACTTGCTCATTCCACAAGACCTTCGTCGCTATCAAGGTGCTTTCTTCACCCCTCCACAGTGGGTGCAAAAGTCACAAGAATATTTAGCTATGGAATTAGGCGAAGACTGGCAAAAAGAATATTATGTGTGGGATTGTTGCGCAGGTACTGGTAACCTGCTCTTCGGTCTCACAGAGAAGTATCGTGTCTATGCCTCTACACTTGACAATGCTGATGTACAAGTAATGCATGAGCGAATAAAGGAGAAGAGCCTCGACTTGCTTGACAGCCATGTTTTCCAATTCGACTTTCTTAATGACTCTTTTGATAAGCTTCCCCAGTCATTACAAGACATTATCAACGATTCTGAAAGACGTCGTAAACTTGTCGTGTATATTAACCCTCCGTATGCAGAGGCTGGTGATAGTCGCCAAAGAAGTGGTACGGGGAAGAATAAAACAGGAGTAGCATTTGACAACTATGTATATAAGACATATAAGAAGCAAATGGGATTAGCGTGTCGCGAGCTGTTCGCCCAATTTTTCATCAGGATATATGATGAAATCCCTACATCGGTGCTTGCAGAATTTTCAAAGTTGAAAATTCTGCAAGCACCCAACTTCCGTGATTTCCGCCAGGCTTTCCGAGCGAAGCTCGGTCGAAATTTTATAGTTCCAGCCAATAGCTTTGACAACGTAAAAGGACAGTTTCCTATAGGATTCTTTATTTGGGATACTAACCAGAAAGAAGTGTTTGAAGAAACTACGACAACCATTTACGACTCAAAAGGAGAAGAATTGGGCAACAAGCTAATATCCTCTTACTTAAATGACACCAATGTTATTGTATGGCTTAGGCAATACTATGACAAACAAGGTGAGAGTATTGGATTTTTACGCATGAATGGAACCAATATACAAAACAATCTTGGCATATACATAACAAGCAAACTATCAGACAATGATATACACAACCATTTCTATGCAGAAATAACGAAGACTAACATCCTACCAATGTGTATATACCTGTCCATTAGAGAAACTGTTAATGCTAACTGGATAAATGACAGAGATCAATATCTTGTACCAAGCTCAAAGTGGGAAGACGACAAAGAATTTCAATACAATTGTCTAATCCACTCTCTTTTCTGTGGACAAAATAGAATCCAGAGTCAGCATGGAACAAACCATTGGATACCATTCAGCGAAGAAGAGGTAGGCGCACAAGACAATTTCGAGAGCCATTTTATTCATGATTTCATTATGGGCAAGGTTAAAGAGGAAAAGCCTCAGCAAAAAGAAACTATGCAAGACCTATTCGCAGAACAAGAGCCTCAAACAACAGGTGGTAGTTCATTCACTCCAACCGGACCCTTGGAGTTTTCTCAAGAAGCACAAGCTGTATAGGATGCGGGAAGAGAGTTGTGGCGTTACTATCACAAACAAGCAGGAGCCAACCCTAATGCTTCTTACTATGACATCAAGATGCACTTCCAAGGAACAAAGACCACCAAGAGCGGAAAGCTTCAAATGAACTCCACCAGTGAAGATGCCACCTATAACACCTTGCTCGCCAACCTTAGACAGGCAATGAAAGGTCTTGCCGCTCATATCGAGCCTAAAGTATATGAATATGGTTTCTTAAAGAAATAAAGAGTCATAAAGCGAAAGGACACAACTTTTTTCTGGTGCTCTTTCGCTTTTTAGAGAGTGTAAACTAAACTGTGTCAAGCTACAATAAAAGTAGTTTAACACAGT
>OLFV01001567.1_pt1 | contig 20965 bp, 16 predicted proteins | sample 1605551 | NCBI WGS metagenome assembly OLFV01 (sample SAMEA3888922, study PRJEB22519) | human gut metagenome | biome: human gut; feature: human-associated habitat; material: faeces | place: Denmark | collected 2011
ACATGAAAATAGGAGATAAACACCTATGATTAGTGTTTACCTCCTACTCGATTTTGAACGGCGAACAAACGGCGTTCAAACGAGGTTCAAATTATGTGGCATTAGACTTCACGAGCATCATATCTTTATAACCAGCATCAAAGTTCACATGCGCATTGAACTCGAAACGCTTACAACCTTCGAATGGATTGCCGAGCGTTTTATTCTTGCCTAACCATTCACAAAGCTCAATGATAGACGACTTATCAGATGTGAAATAAACAAACGGCTTTCCTTTGAGCACATTCAATACATCGAGATAGTCAGACAAATGCCAGTACATTTTGTATGTTCCAACCTCTGTGGACAAATAAGGAGGGTCAACTATAAACACCACATTCGGCTCGTCTTTATATTTTTCGTATAGTTCACGATAGTCGCACGATTCAATCGTCAAGCCTTCCAGATAGTCCTCACTTGTCGGGTAGTCGTTCTTTCGGATATTGTTGTACAATGTCTGCTTCTCCATCTCCTCGATGCTCAGTTCGTATTTCATCGAGAACATCACCGATGCCGAGATGGTTATAAAATCAATATAGCCCATCGTTTGCTCCTCATGCCTCAAGCGTTCAAACATCTTCTCACGCATCACACCATCTATTCGCTTGTGCTTTGGCGTATTGCCTACAATCGCTCGCAAATCAGCGAGCAGCGCATTTGTCTGAGGTATTTGTGCCAATCTCTCGCGGTAGTTGTCGTAGTCGTTATATACCACAGTTGCCTCTGGACGCAAATGCTTCGTTATATGGGACAGCAAACCGCTGCCACCGAACAAATCCACAAACACTGTTTTGTCGTTGAACTGGGGCAGAATCTTGATATACTCCTTTGCAAACATGCGCTTCTGTCCGACAAAGGGCAGAGGTGCTGCCATGTGCATTTTCCCTCTCATACGTTCAGCTCAAATTTTATATTATCCTCACCAGCGAGAAGTCGTTCAGTGGGCTTTATGTTGTTTTCATAGATGTGTACATTCGCCAGGTTCAGCGTGATAGACTTTAGCGGCAAGTCTATCTGTCGAGCCATCAGATAAAGGTGGTAAATGTCTGAAGGTAGTCCGAGGTTTGCATCGGAGCTGCGCTGATATGCCGACACAACCAATGCACCGTCCTCTATTTGAAACTGCACAAGGCTCAGGCACGGTGCCTGGTTGCTCTCTGCATCCGTTGCTCCGAGAAACAGTACATAGTTTTTGCTGTTGCGTTTCTCCTTGTTGATGCGCTCAATAAGTGGGGGCAGTTTCTCCATGTAGGTCGGGTAGCTGTTTACCAATGTCTGGCCGCAGTAGTCCCACCATGCTATGCCTGCCTCACGGTATCGATCCACATTGCGCACTCCTTGCATAAACAGTTTCAGCTCTTCTTTCAGTTTCTTTCTCGCTATGCCGTGGCTCTCAAATATGTCGAGCAGATCAGCCGGTGTGAGCGTCAGCTGCTCATTGAGCAAGTATTTTATCTTGCCTTTTTTGTTCTGTTGGGTCTTGCCTTCAGCAAGCACCTTCCCCAATAATAAATAGTATTTGTTCATTGTGTTTTATTTTCGATACGGCAAAGTTACCACGCTTCCACATCAAAAAGTAACACCACGAGCAAATCACACTGCAAGCCTTTTGCAGCACGTTTTCAAAAGCCTTGCGCTTTACCCCCCCCGAACATCTGAACGTTACACTCTTGCCCATATCGCTTGATGAGCGTGTACACCTTGCGCTCGCTCACATGATAGCAATCTGCAAGTGTCGCCACAATGTACGACACTTTTTCGCCATCACCAAGCATCACCCGATAGTCGTTGTACAATTCTATATACCCCACATCTTCGATGCGTATCCCTGCCTGTTGTAGCCTTTTTAATAGCTCGCGGTTAAAATTCAAAATCTCAAATACCTTCATTTTCAACTAATTTATATACCTTTGTATCGCCAATCATTTATAACACAAAAAACACGAGAGTGCAGCAGGAGACATCAGCCCCCGGTTGCGCACTCTCGTGGTGTTGTGTTAATAAATGATTGGCGTCTATATTAACAGGCCGGGGGCTTTTTTTACATCCTCCCCCGAAGGGATTTTTTCCCATTTATTTATTTCCTTTTAGTATTAAATGTCATATCATCATTTTTATATATCCGCACTCTCAGGCATCATCGTCGCACCACCAGCTGGAGCGAATGGATCATCAGAGGATGTGTCATCAGAGGCTGTAGACGCGCCACTCTCATATATCAGATCGCTGATGGTGTTGCTGCTCACAAGCACCGTCACCTTACACGGCACAGCGCCACTCGGACGGGCTATTACTATGCCGCCAGCGCCATATTTCGCCACCGCCTCGCTCGTGCTGAACTTCAACACAGCCTCTTGGTTCGGGTTCACGGCGAACGGCCTGCTGCCCGTCACCGTCTGGCCTCCCACCGTCGCCGACGATGCCGTCGCCGTCAGCTCGCCCGTGAAGCCAGAGATTCTCAGCTTGAATTGGCTCAGCATGACGTTCATAGTGCTGCCCGTCACATTCTTATATGTCACACCAACGTTATACATCACGATGTAGTTCTTGTTCGACGGCGATACCGCCTCCATGTCCATCACCGTGTAGCGACCTTCTATCTTCGTCACCGTGCCGTCGCCGACAGACGATGGACCTGTCGCGCCGATGCTGTATGTCACCACACCCAGCGCGTTGGTGAACTGTAGGCGTGGCATGCCGTCGACAAGACCTATGAAGGCGCTCGCGAGGCTGTCTGTCGTCGTGGCTATAAATGCGCCGTCACGCACCGTCACCGTCAGCTTACCGTCACGGCTCGTGCTCGTCAGCGCCCGTGCCACCACGTTGCCGTCGCTGTCCACGTCAAAGCTCTTTTCACCATGATTATTTCTCAACGTAAACTTGTCTGCCGTCATGTTTATCGTGCCCTTTGCGATGTCAAAGCCCGTGTCAAGCAGACGCGCCTCCACGCTGCGGTCCTCCGTCAGCGTCGCCGAGCCTTCTAACCAGTCCGTGACGTTCGCGCCGACTTCGAGCTTCGGCTGTGCTATCGTCGCCGTGCCACCACTGAGCAGACGCAGCAGCATATAGTCTGCCTTGCCCGTGCCTTTGTTACGCCAGTGAATCCAATAGCGGCGCCACTCGCTCGTCAGCGTCACAGCGCTCGAACCGTCACCCACGTCTGTGCGCGAGAGGCCGTCGCTGTTCTCGCAACGCATTCTTATACCTGTGCCGTGGTACATGTAGCCGCTTATCCGCCCCGAACCTTTCGCCATAAACGACAGCGTGTAGTCCCCGTTCAGTGCAAATCCATCCTTGCATTGCCATTGCAGCATATCTATGTAGTCGGGGCCTGCCGTAGCCTCTATCGTGGCGCAGCCGCCGTAGCTCTCTGCCGTCACCGTGCCGTTGCGTGTCACCATGTTGCCGCTCTTCTCCAATGTCCGCGTGTTGCCAAGCATGTTGCCACCCACATACTTATAGTCCTGCTCTGACAGGCCCCAGCCGTTATAGCCGTCGCCCTCTTGGAGCATCGGCTGGCACACCCACACGCCCATCGACGTGCCTGCCGTGCCATTCTTCATGCCGTACAGCACACGCGCATAGCTCGCCGTCACGCTCTGGGGCATCACCCACGTCCACGTCACGAGCTGCCATGCCGACGTCTTCTCCGCGGGGGTGAGCACATGGTCCGTCAGGCTGCCCACATCTGTAGTGCTGTCGGCGGAGGAGCGGAAGCCAACACGGAAGAACACCACGGCACGCGCGTCAGTCACCTTCACCCATGCCGACATCGTGTATTTCTTACCTTTCTCAACGCGCACATTATAGCCTCCTGCGGCAGCATCCATGCCCACCGTCACCGTCTCCTGCGTCGTCGCCACACCATGCCAACAGTTCACGCCGTCCACACCACCAAGCCGTTCTATGCCGCTCTCGCCACCAACGGTCATACCCAGGCCCTCACCTTGTCGACGGAGGGCGCTGCCCACGAGCAGATTCTTCCTACCCACGGCCGTCTGGCCCACCTTCAAGGCTATCTCACGTGCCGACTGCGTTATTTCCGATGTGTATTCCAAAAGCTTGCCATCGGTCTTCAATGGCATGCCGTCAACGGTGTTGCTAAGCTCCGTGTAGCGGCTCGACAGCTGCGACATGCCTGCTTCGAGACCGCCCCACAAAGCGCCGACCTCCACTTTCACGGCAATGGAGATAGACAGAGGCACAGTCGTGCCGCCGTCGGCAAACACGCCTGTCACGGTCACGCTGCCGTCGGTGTATGGTATCTTCATGCCGTCAACGGTCTGCTGCGACACAGCCGTCACCGATACCGTCTGTCCCGACACCGACGCCTTGCAGTTCACACCTCGCACAGCGGTCAGCGCACACTGTGCCGTCACATCCTTGCCGCCACGACTCACACGTATCTGCGAGCGTGCCGAGGAGTAGTCCTGCACCTTATAGCTGCCGTCAGCAACCTTCACGGCTTTCAGAACCATCACAGAGGGAGTCGCCGTCACCGTCAGACCGTCACTGCCGGGCTTGCCATCACTGCCGGGCTTACCAGGAGTGCCTGGTTCTCCAGGCGCCCCCGGCTTTCCGTCGTTGATAGCCGCGACTGTTATCCAGCCTTTGCCTATCACTTCATTTGCCATAACCTACATTTTATTTCTTCTGTACCTCACAATAGATGGTGCAGCGCACATCCACATCGGCAGCATTCACCGTAATGGGGTTGCCAGTCTTTGTCACAGAGGTCGCGCCGTCCCAATTGGTAGCTGTACCAGCCTTGTTGTACTTCGTCCAAACGTAGTTAAACTTTGGAGTAGCAGCGCCAGCCTCTTCTATAACGGTCGAGCCACGCCACACACGAGCAAACACCTGAGTGCTGCCCGAGCCATTCACAATCACGTCGCCTGTCGTTGTGTACACCTCCACAGTGTAGGGGTCGGTGGCATCGAAGAACGTGGTAATAGCACTAAATGTGCCATCGGTGTCTGTTATCTCGCACATGAACGACTGGAAGTTCAACACATCGTCGGCCTTCACTGTAAGAGTGCTCACACCTCCGCTGGTGGTGTAATTGCTTGCGGGCACAGCATCCCATGCACCTGTCGACAGATTCAGCTTCTTCCAGACGATGCTCGATGTCGAAGTGTCCTGCTTGCTACCACGATAGAGTTTTGCAACAGCTGTAAGGCTCGTAAGGTTGTTTTCAGCATCGAACGTATTGCCCTTTGGCTGTGTAATCTGTACAAGCGCCAACGAACCACCCGACTGCGTTAAGTTGATGGTCTTGAAGCCCTGAACATTAGTTACCGTCTTGCGCTCAGGGTCTGTGAACACACAGCTCCACTCCACGTTAAAGAATTTCACCGACGTGGTAATATTGCGCTTGATGGTGAGCACGTTCTTCGCAAACGTAATGTCGCCAGTCGCTGTAATAGCTGCGCCGTTCACCTTCCACGTCCAGCCCGAGCAAGCACTTGTCGGGGCCTGGTCAACACTGCTACCCGTTACAAATACTTTGGCAGTCACCACCTGATAGGGACTGTTGGTGTAGTTAGGGCTGTAGCTGTTCTCGTTAGGACTGTAAATCTGCGTGTCGCCCTGACTTGTAGATGTAAACGCTTGTACGGCCTTGCCGTCGTTGAGGTCCACAATTGTAATCTGACCACTTGCAATTCTTGTTGCCATAATTTTTCTTGTTTTAAAGTTATTTTATAATCGTTATAAATATCTATACAATCTCCACTTCGCACATAAACATCGCGCTACGGTCAATGTCTTCATTCGTCACAGTACACACATTGCCCAAGCCCACATGCAAGCTATTCCATATTTTATCGTCGGCAACATCGCCACTCTGACGCTTCCACGAAAAAGCAGTAGGAGCAATGGTGGCAGTAATGTCTTGACCGTTACGATAGACATAGGCTGTAAGCTTCTTCGACCCCTCGCTATTGAAGATGCTATTGCCACCCTCCGCCAGAACCTGCACATCAAAGTCCTCACCGTCTGATATGATAGCAATGTCGGTGTAGCACAACTCTTGCCCTCCTTTGTCAACAGCAAGAACACGCAATGTCAACAGCGCATAAAGGTCGCCAATATCTTTGATGCTGTTGATAACTTTTTCGCCAGCAAGGCCATCACGCTGCGTATAGCGAGCCTTCAGCGTTACACCCTTGTCATTCCACGCCTCCACCTTGTTGCCTGTGCGCTTTGTGAGCGACAACATAATGTCTGTAGGCTCTACCTTCCCCGTTGACACCTGGCGAACGAGAAATGTACTGCTTGGTGTTAGCACATAACTGACGACAATAGGGTCTACAACGTTATCTTCGCGGCCCGAGAACCATTTGAAATAGTCAGCATTGAAGCGAACACCTGTTGGAGAGATAAAGGCTGTCACCGTCTTCCATTGCCACACGTCAACACCACCATCGTCAGTGCTCCACGTGTTGCCTATCTGGTGATACATCGTGAGCGACGGAGCCGTCCGCGCGTCACCATCATCAGCACTCGTGGCAAGCTTTATCACATTGCCACGTTGAATAAAATGCGTCTCGCTACCCACCTGAACAATCACATCACCCACCATCGGAACGTCGGTGCCCATAGGGTCGAATCCATAAAATGTGCGTGTTGCAATGTCAACGCCAGCATCGTCCGTTGTCTTACCGTCTTGCTCCTCTATCACAGAGGCAAAAGAAACCACCCCACCGTTAACAGGCGACACAGCATCAGCTCCAACAAACGTATCGATGTTAGACAGCACTACACAATCATAGAGTTTGCCATCCTCAAGCACCTCTTGACCACAGCCAATCACCAGGCGCCAATAATACCTATTACCGCCAGAACTGCCGCTAATGTTAAAGGTCTTACACATCGCCATATCGCCAACCTTCCACCAATTCATCGTCTGCGTCGTGCCGTCGTCAGCCGAGGCCCAACACTTGAAAACCTTTGCATTGGCATCCGCCGCAACCTCATGGCCCTCGCCATCAAGCCCCACAATGCGCACCAGTGTGCTGCCAGCGTTAGACAGCACAATCGTGCCACCGCTGTAAGAGATCTTGCGCACTTCTGTCTCCGCCGCCAACAACTTACCACGGACAACAGCGTTGTCGACATACAGATGCGACTTGCCGCTACCGTCCTTGTATAGTTCAAAGCCCTTGCCTCCAATGAGCGTCCTGTCGCTCTCGGTGGCCCCTTTACTCTTTACGCTCTCGAGCTCCACATCACCTAACGTCGCGTCGCCATTCTCTCTTATGCAAGCACTGCCTAAATAGGTATCCCCACCTATCTTTGCTCCGTCTCTCACTAATAGGCCTGCTACCTCCGCCGCTCCACTCTCATCAATAGCTGCCCCGCTTTTTGTTCGTTCGTAAGCACCAACAAGCAATCCTTTCTCAAAAGTAATTACACCTTTAGCATTATCATCAGTCTTCCTATTCAAAAATTCTTGCTGGCTACGCCGAGCAGAGAACAGGTTGTTGTCCGTAGGAAGAGTTTTCTCCCACGAGCGTATCACGTCCGGCAGCTCCACCCCGTCTATCCTCGACTTGGTATAGTTCTTCAGCTCACCTATGTTATCGTTCACCTTCTCAAGCGCACCGGTCTGCAGGGCGTCGCTGATTTCCAGATCCATCTGACTTGGCAGGTTCACCTTGCGTGTTATCTTAGTTATACGACTTTGTCTATAACCCTTGTCTGGGAAAAACTTTTCGCTCACCAGCCTTACACGCCTGCCTACATAAAGCACAGCTTTATTCTCCTCCACCCACACATGGTCGGTCGGGGCTTTATACACGCTTACGTCCTGCCAGTGCTCCGCATTGTATTTTTTCACGGCTGCCAGAAACTCCTCCTCCGCTTTACGGTAGTACTCATCTGGCATACTCACGTTCCACAGTATATAATGGTCGCCAATTTTAGGCACCAGCTTTCCGCCAGGCACCTGCGTGTCGTCGTCATAAGGCCATATAGTTATCAGCTCAAACTCCCGGGTCTTGCTGTCGAAGTTCACCTCAAAATAGTGATCGTCCGACTCTCCCAGTCCAGCAAGCTCGCCGTCTTCAAACGAAACACGCTTTTTCTCACCTGCCAACTCATACTCGTTTGGATCAAAGTTCAACGTCTCGTCCTTGAAGTAGTATATGTCAAATGACTTGCCGTCATCGCCCTTTTTCGTTTCCTTCCTCACCGAGCTCACCTCACCCGTGCGCCGGGGATAGATGCCGCTGAACGCGTCCTTTTCGTAGTGGTCATATACACCATATTCGTCAGTGTGCACTTCTACATACTGCTTGCTGCCTGGCAGCATCAGACGGCTGTGCCCGTACTTCTCCGCATCTATGTTACGGCTACTACCTATTGGGAACAGTCGCGTGTAGAATTTGTTTGTGTTGCCGGTGTCACGCTCCAAACTCGTCAAACCCTTGCCGTAGCCCAACTCTATCTCTTCGCCGTGCTCACACCTGCAGATATTCACCGTCTGGCCTTCCACCCACCACTCGGCACTACCGCCCACTTTTTCAGCTATCTCCTTCAGCGCCTCGTCGCAGTATTTTCCCTCGTAGTCTATCACTATCAGCTCCGAGCCGTCCACACGGCCCACCTTCCAGTCCGTCGTGTGCCCCATGCCATTATTGATACATTTCACCACCATCGCAACATGCTCTCTCGCTGTGGCGGTCAGCGTAAACACGGGCTCTGCATTGTTATCTGTCGTCTCAACCACAAGGAAGCGTTTTATCAGACTCTCAATGCCATAAAATTTTACGTCATACGACCACTCGCCCTCGCTCTTCTGCGCTGGCACATATCTCTCCGTCAGCCAGTAGCGCTCGCCATCAAAGTCCACATAGTCATTCACATCGAGTGATATGTGCTCGTAATGCGTGAACGAGAGCGACAGCACGTTGTCGCTCTGCACACCCTTCTGCTGCGTGCTGCTCTCATCCGCAGATATTTCCGCCCGCGCAATACCCGATTTGTCGTATATCGTTATAATCATACTCGAATGCTATTTTAATGCTGTTTTAATGGTGTTAAATGATGGGCACTGGTTCACGGAATTTCACTTTGAATTTGCTTGCCTGCACACCTTCCTTCCAGATATAGGTCAGAGGATTAAACTTTCCACAATCCAAGAATCTCATGTGCAATGTCATGTCAAGGTCGGGAAAAGTGAAGTCAAGCCAACCGTTTTTACCTTGTTTCAGAAACTTGATGAAATCGGCATACGCCTTCAACCATCCTTCCTTTGTCTTGTTATACATGGCAAAATACAGTTCCACATCACGAGCCTCATTCTTTGGCGTCAATACGGCTGAGTATTTTTCACCATCCTCCTCTCTTATGTTCACTGCCGTTTCATCCTTTGTCTTGCTTGGTGTTAGTATGGCCGTCAGATTACTCATGTCGCCTTTTTTGTCTTCCGTCAGAAAAACACCATATACCTTCCAGATGTCAGTGCCATTGACCAGTACCTGGCCACTAAGTATTTCATCCATATCATTTCATTTTAAGTCCATCGCGAATAATCTTTCTTATTTCCTCCTTGATGTCGTTCAGATGTGTCACACTCTTGCCCGTGTTTTCGGCTATGCGTGCCAAATGGCTTTCTGCCACATTCATCTTCTCTACTACGTTCTCAAGGTGCTCATCCATGCTCGACCAATGTTGCAACCCACTGGTAAACATTCCTTCGAGCTTTGTGCCTTGCTCTTGTGCCATGGCCGAGAAACCGCCACTCTTTCCGCTTTGGCTTGTGCTGCTGTTACCAGTGTACCCTGTAGCTTCCGCAAGTTTGTCACGCAAGGCAATGGCATCTTTCACATAGCCCATGTATTCCTCCTGCAGTGCGTTGCGCTCTGCCTCTGTCAGGTCGTTGTCTTCCATTGCTGCACCAAACCTCTTCCACCACTCCTTTAGCTTGTCGGCATACATTTCGCCAATCTGGTTTGAAAGCATGGCTCGCATAAAATATTCTGACAAGCCATCAGCCATATCCTCTGCCGTCGCGTTCATGTCCATCAATGTGTCCACAAAGCTGTCATACATGGAATCGAACGAAATGCCAGTCAAGCCCTCATAAAGCTCATCGGTCAGTTCCTCCAGCTTGCCTGCCTGGGCTATATAGTCATTCAGCTTTTCGCCAAGCTTGTCACCGTAACCGCCCTTGCCAGTGTTCAAGATGCTTTCCCAAATACCAACATTCGAGCGAAGTTTCTTCATCTCCTCGGGGCTTAGGCTCCAAAGGTCGCCGGTGAAGTCTTCTTTCACATTCTGCTTGATCCAGCGCGTCTGGTCTGCATCGAAGCCGGTCCAATAGTAGTTCCAGCTATGATGTGATTTATGATAGCTTGCCTGTGCCTTCGCTATGTCAAGGTAGTTCTGATTGCTCTCTTGCTGGTTGCCGTATGCCTGTTGATAGGCTGCAACCGATTTTGTGCCTTTGCTTGCCTTTATTTCATCCGTCAAGTCCTCGATGGCATATTGCAGAAGCTCATTTTGCTTGGTGAGCGCATCAATGGTCTTTTTCACTTCTGCCTCATTGCCGTTAAGGCCAAATAGGTCATCTACACCAAACCAACTGCCAATGCCACTGACCAAACCTTGCAAGATATTGTCCACGTCCTTCACCACGTCAACGGCTATCATCGGCAGATCCTCCACCATCTTGTTTATCGTGTCGCCAACACGACCCATCAGATTGTTGATAAAACCTCTCGGATCGTTGCCCAACGCATCAAGTATCTGGAGTATGGCTCCGACGATGCCGCCTACTTTGCCACCCAGTTCGCCCAGCGACTTGCCTATTCCATCCGAGCCTTTAGACAGCGAGGTGATAAGCTTTGTCATGCCGTTCGCAAAACCATACAGCGAGCCGTTCGACATCTCGTTCAGGTAGCCCGTGAAGTTCTTTATGCCCTGCGCTGCGGCGTTGGTGTTGTCCGTCAGAGTCTTCCGCGCCTTGTCGCTCGCCTCCTCAGCCTCGGTCTGCGACGCTGCCGTCGCATTGACCTTGCCCTGCGCTATATCCACAGCCTTCCGAGCCATTTCCTTAGAGGCATCATCAGTGGCATCTTTCAGGTCTTGTTGGGCACGTTCCAAATCGGCAACAGCCTGCGTGTGAGCATCGGTCTTGTCTCGTAGCGTCCGCACACTGTCCTGATAAGTCCTCACGTTCTCGGCTATCGTGTCCCATATCTTGAAGTTGAAGGCACTCGTGCTGTTCCCTCCCGTCTCATCCTTCAGCTTCGCCTGAAGCTCCGCATACACTTTCTTGTTTTCGGCCGAAAGGTTCTTGTATTCGGCCGTCTGCATATACTCCTCTATCTTGCCGAGGGTTTCTTTGGCCACATCTTTCAACACGTTACCCACACCCTCGAAGGTCGTACCCCAATCTATATCCAGGGCAAGGTTCTTGGCATCAGCCTGGCTTATGGCGGTGTCACGCTGTTTTTCCAAAGCTTTCACCTTCCATGCCTTTTCCTCCACAGTGCCGGCTCCATCGTTCACCTCCTTTATCTTCTCGGCATACTCCTTGGCTATGGCATACTTTTGCTCTTGTATGGTTCCATACTCCTTCAAATAGTCTGTCATGGCAAGCAATTCCTCCTTCAACGCTTCCTTGTTGGCATCCTCAATGGCTTTGCTTCGGCTTTTCTCGTTCAGGGCGTTAGCCTGGTTCAAGGTATCCGTCTGTTCCTTGGTCAGCCCATTCGCCTCTGTCGCAATACCTGCTTTCTTGTTATCTCGTTTCCATGACGTCTCTTGCTTGCTTATTTCGTCCTTCTGTGCCTGGTAGTCGTTTTCTATCTGGCGAAGCTTCTTCTCCAAGCCTTCTTGCATGGTGTCAATTTCTTCTTTGTCATTCTTGCGTTGCAGCGCCACAAGTTCCTGCCCCACCTTTTCCTTCACCTGCTTACGGCGTTCTTCAGCTGCTTCGGCATTGGCGGCATCCTTTTCAGCCCGGTCGCTGTCTTTGTCTGTACCGGCTTTGCGCGAATCATATTCCTTCTTGGCAAGATCCACCTTTTCTTTCAGTTCCTTTGCCTTCTTGTCATATTCTTCCTTGGTCAGGTTGTTTGAGCCTTCTCTGATAAAATCGTTATATTCCTTCAAGGCTGCCTGGTAAGCCTTCTTGTCGGATGCACCCCATTCGCTGCTCGATTTTCTTGGCTCGTTACGGCGGTTTTGTTCTGATTTCAGTTTGTTCAACTGATATTGCAGTTCATCCATGGTGTAAGTGCCACGGATGTTTTTGTTGTCATTGGTGGTATAGCCATACTTTTTCCCGGACATCTTCATCCGGGCCATTAGGTTCTCACGCTCCTTTATCTGTTTCCTAAGGTCGTTGTTGCTGACACCGGTGAGGTCCTCAAAGTAGGCATTCACAGCATCCTTGCGCACCTGCTTGTTAAGGTTCTGTTGACGTTGTTGTAGACTCTTGAGCTCGGCTTCCTCCTTACGGCTCAAACCGCCCACTCTGTGAAGCGAACCGTATTTCATTTCCCACCGCTCTGTCTTCTGCTTGGCTTCAAGTTCTTTTATGCGCTTGTTCACGTTGCCAAGCTCGTTCTTTGGCTTGGTTATGCTTTGCCCTGCTTCCAGCTCTGCAATCTCCTGCTTTATTTTCTTGATGTTTCTCAGTTTCTCATATTCCGTGTCATACTTGGCAAATATCGAGGGATACTTTTGTTCAAGCCTGTTCAGTGCCTCACGTCTGGTGTCGGTGCTGAGTGCTTCGTCTCCTGCAATGGAGCACAGTTCCTCCATCTTGCGCTTGTGTTCTTCCTCAGCCTCAATGACCTTTTGTTTTTGCGCCTCATAGTCTTCATCGGCTGCTTGCATCAGTTCTGTTTCCGTCTTCATGGAAACCATTACGGCGATAACACTTGCAATCGCAGTGGCTACCGATACATATGGGTTGCTGAGCATTGTGGCATTTAGGAGCTTCTGCGCTTTCTCCACCATGACAATCCAACCGTGGTGAATGGCTTCCGCTGCGGTCATCGCACCTATGTTTGTCGTCATCAGGCTCTGAACTGCTGCAACGGTCATGCAAGCCGTGCGGTATGTTCCATAAGTGGCAACCAATCCCATCAGAACACGTCCGAATTGCTCATAATGTTCCACGATATAGGTCACACCGCTAAGTGTTGTATTGATAACGCCCTCGCTTTGTTTGCCCATGTCGTTGAACATGCTGGCTATGTCATCTTTGATGTTGCGTATCTGTCCTGATATGGTCTTGCTCTGTTCCTCCATCAAGCCACCGAACTTACTGCCTTCACCAGTAAGGTTCTCTATGACTTTCTGCACTTCGGGGAATCCCACCTTGCCAGCCTCCACCAAGTCCTTCACCTTGCTCTCTGCCACACCAAACACCTTGGCGAGTTCCTGGATCATCGGAATGCCACGACCAGTGAACTGGTTAAGGTCTTGCGTGTAAAGTCTGCCTTGCGCCATCGTTGTTCCATACAGATAAACGAGGTCATTCAATGGCATACTAAGACCTGCGGCAATGTCACCCAGACGAATCAAGGTTTCGTTCACCTTTTCTGCCTCCATGCCATACGCCAAGAGTTGTTTCGCACCCTGTGCCACACCTTCAAGGTCAAACGGTGTCGTGGCTGCTGTATGAATCAGTTGGGCCATCAGGGCATCTGCCTTGTCGGCGCTCCCAAGCATGGTGTTGAAGGCCACCTCCAACTGCTGGAACTGACCTCTGACGTTAGCAACTTCCGAAACAAGCCCTTTCATGGAAAAAGCCATGCCAAGCCCCATGAGCGACTTTTTTACCTTGTCGCTCACGTTTTCCAATCCGCTCAAGCCTTTCTTCGCTTCAGCGGTGCTACCCTTCAAGGCATCCAGTTTCTTGTTTACCCTGTCAAGTCCACCGCTGATGCGGTCTAAGAGTTCTATTTCTATTGCTACCGTCTTGCCGTTGCTCATTTCAATCTACTTTGAAAAAATCCTACAATGTCGTCGGCTTCCTCTTCGGCGCTTCTTTCGTCCATGAGCTTGCCGTTCTTTTTCTTGCTTACATAATGTGGGGCATCGCTCAGCATCATGATCAAGGTCTGGTAGTTCACGCCGTTTAGGATATAGTCTACGCTCCAACCTGTTTCGCTTGCTATCTGCCACACAAAACCGAAAGGGCTATGGGAGCCTTCATAGTCGCTCGTTAACTCCCTTTCGTCTTTTGGCTCTTCCTCAGCTTCATCGGATTCACCGCTTCTGCCGATTTGATAATATCTATAAAACTGTCTGTCCCCATCAGACCGACAAACTTCTTTGTCACGCTGACAAGATACTTGTTTTCCATCCAGTTCCTCACAGCCCATGCCGTTATGCCTACTAACAAATGTCGGCTTATCCAGCCACGGCAAAGGGTGTAAGCTATCATGCGGCTGATTTTCTTGCCATGATCGGCTACGAACCTCATTTCTTCCTCCTTCGAGAAATGCCACATTTCTTCACTCGTCACGCCCATTGCCAGCCATTCCCTCGCTATTCTGATTTGCCCTGCCAAAGTTGGTCGGCGCATGGTCACACGCAATTCTATGCTCTTTTTAAAAAAAGGAAGGTGCCATTCCTTCAAGGGCACTGAAAGACCAGTGTCCAATAAAGCTTCCGCCCCTTCCTTTTCTATTTGTCTTATGGTCTTCTCATCCATACACTACTTACCTGGACCTCCTGCTGCCTTTGTGTCCGACACTTCGTAAGGGGCGCTGCCGTCTCCTGGTGCGTTCACCGTCAGCTGGCACTCTATCTTCGACACCTCTGTCAGCGTCAGCTTGCCGCCGAGGTTGGCCATAAGCGTCGCGCTCGGTATCGTCACCGTCTGGCCGCTCTTCAGCTCTATCTCACACTTGCCGCGCAGTTCCACAAGGTCGGTCGGGGCTTTCCAGCCCGTATATGCACCAGTCGTTCCTACAAGCGTGCCGCCCAGAGCCAGCTGAAGGTTCTCGTAGTCCAGCTGTATCAGGTTAAACGTCGGCGCTATTGTGCCGTTCTTCGTCACAAGCGTCAGCACAGGCGCGCCTACAACCTGCTCTGCCTCTACGTCCACCTTCTCCGGCTTAGAGCCGCCCCAGTCCCAGCTGCCCTTCTCTATATAGCCTAATTGCTTCTCACCAAACTTCACGGCGCCTATGCCGTACATGAATTTCTTCGATTCTGCCATATCTTTCTTGTTTTTATTGTTGATACTATGCCGGTCGCCACTCCGACGATAAAGGCGAAGAGGAGCATCGTCCACCCCTTCGAACGGCGTTTTTCCTCCGTTCTGACAGTATTCCAATGCCCGTCCAATGCATTTTTGCTGAGCGACAGCTGGCGTTCCAAGTACTCACATTGACGTTGCAGACTGTCACACGTCGCGTACACCACGATGGTGCCGCCTTTTTTCTGTACTGTTGCGCTGGCGCGTCCCGTCTTAGCCCTATACTCTGCCTTTTCCGGCAGGTTAGTCAGTTCCGCCAGACTTATCTCCAGCTTCGCTTCCTCCTGAGGTACGGTCTCCGTCCATGTCTGGCGCAACTCGCTCCGGAGGCTGTCCGCGAGTACGTGCCTCACGCTTTCCTCCCGAGCTTCGCTCGCCTTTCGGCAAGTCCCGCAGCCCGACAAGAACAGGACAGTCATCATGATGCTTGCAACTGTTAGCGGCATCAATCGTCTTCCTGAGCCGTGCCATCTCACGTTTCGTCGCTTCAAGCGTTCTTCTCGTCTCATTCAGTTCTTCTTTCAGTGGTTTCACAATGTTCTCTACCAAGATACGGGTGGCATGCTCGGCGTTGTCCATACGCACCGTCTCGGCATCGGCTTCGGCCTTCATCGATTCCGCTTTAGCTTTCCTTATCGTGTCACGCAGCGTGCTTATTGCTACTATCGTAGCCACCAGACCGCCACCGAGCACCACGTTCAGAACTTCGCTGATATTCATGCCATCCATTTTTTTTACTTTTGGTATATTCCTATCGACCGTAGCCACGCGGCCACGTCAAAGCTCGGACAAGCCTTCTTCACACCAGGAAGCTCGCCATGGCCCACTATCCTTATCTGCGGGAATCTCGCGTGGAAGTCTCTCACATACGCCGTCATGGCCTTCAGCTGTGCCGCCGTGCGCGTGTCCTTGGCTGTCTTGCCGTCAGTGGCAAGACCACCCACATACACCACATGGCGGCTCACCGTGTTGTAGCCCTTCGCGCCGTTGGTCACCTCCCAGGGGTCCACCTCCGCGTCCTCGTTGTTCCCAACAAGGCGTTCTACACGGCCGTCAAGGTGTATCATGTCCGTATACCCCACCTGCTTCCAGCCCCGGCCTCCTTTCTTCACCGGGTCGGTGTGCCAGTGGCGTATCTCGTCACTGGTCACCTCACGGCCCTCAGGAGTGGCGGTGCAGTGAAGCACAAGGTATTTCATACTTGCCATACTCTATTTTTCACTTTTCACTCTTCACTTATCCTGCCTTATAGTCACTCATCATCACCACGCCGGCATCTTCCTTCTTGGGCATGCACACGAAGTAGTGGCGGAAGTTCACCTTGTTACGCTGATACTCCGGGTCGTTCTCTGCCGGGCTCCAGTACATCTTCGTCGAGCCCGTAGCCTTGAACACACGCGGAGTGTAGAATGCAAACGAGCAGTGGAAGTCGCCTGCCGTTCCGCCCTTGTCGCCCACGGCCTTCTTCGTTCCGGCTGCAGCATAATAGGGAGTGTTCTCAAATTCGTATATGTCGAAGCCGTACAGCTTGCCCACCTTGCCCGTGTGGCGGTCTATGTTATACTGCTCCTTGAACGTCTGGTCTGCTGCCAGGAGGTCGTTCACATGGTCCGTACACAGCACCAGGCGGCGGTTGGTGGTCGGCACACCCAGCTTGTCCATCGCTGCCTTCATGGCGAGCACGTCCTTCACCGTCATCTTCAGTCGGCCCGTCGATGCGTCCTTCTCGCCCGTGGTCTTCAGAACCGGAGTCTTCGGGGTGTTCGACTTCGCACACAGAGCATGCGCTGCCTTGGCAAACTTGCCGTCGTTGATAGCGTTCGAGTGGCTCTCCTTAACACGAGCTATCTTGTCGTAGCTTATGCTGTACAGCTCGTCGTCGGTGATAGGGGTCACCTTTGTCTGGAATTTGTCAAGCTTCACTGCTATGTCCTTGTCGTCAAGTGCCTGCAGCGGGATAGGGTAGGTGGTGTTGTTCACAAGCACCTCCGGGTCCACGCCCACATCCACCAGGTGTATCACGTCGTTGTCCACGATGCTCGAATTGTCAGGGATGCCGTCAAGCCAACTACCAGCCACGAAACCGCGCAAACTCTTCACCAGCTCGCCCGTCCAGATCTCTTTGCAAACGCCTGCACGCAATGCGCCCTGGGCTGTCTCGCCGCTCAGCAGCGCGCCCACACAGTTCATGCCCACAGCTCCAGCTATCGGCGACACTCCCATCGCAGCAGCCATCACGCTGCCCATCACACAGTTGAAAAGCACTGCCATACACAGTGCCACTAATCTCTTCTTTTCCATTATTTTACTTTTTTTTATTTTTTCACTTTTCACTTAATAAGCTATTGGATTTTTCACTTTTCACTTAACATTTGGATTTTTCACTTTTCACTTTTCCCTTAAAGCTCGCACTCCATGCCATACTCCTCCTTGTACAGGCGCTTGTACTCCTCCGGCTGATCTTTGCGGAGTGCGAGCAGCTCGCCCTGAGGCACATCGCTCAGCTTCTTGTATGTGGCAGGCTGCTGTGCTGAAGCTCCACCCTGGTGCCCAATGACTGCACTCAGCTTCATCTGTGGCGACATGGCTGAGATGATGCGCTCCAGCTTCTCCTGGCCTATCTCCTTGCCGAGGTTGATGAACTCCTCCTTCTTCTCTGCGCCGATACGCTTCTCGCCAACGGCTTTCTCCACGACGGCTGTGATACTGGCGAGTGTCAACGTCTCCTTCTCCTTACGCAGGGTCTCGTTCTCTTGCTTGGCGGCGCTCAGCTCTCTTATCTTGGCCGCAATCTCCACCTCTGTTGCCGTTTCCGGCAGCCCCAACTGCAGGGCATACTGTTTCTGTTCCATTTGTTTTTGTTTTTTATTATTGTTCAACATTGGCAACGGACACTCGCTGTCCTTGCCTAAGGTTATCTTCCGTCCGTCCTTCTGCAGCACGATGGCGTCGTCATTCGCACCCACGTCCACTAAGCTCACCTCAAACAGCTTGCTCTTAGTTATCGTCGGGCACGTCTGGCCCTGCACAAGCAGTTCTGCATCCTCGCTCGTCTCTAAGATGTCAAGACCAGCGCTCACCATCTTCAGGCTGCCAAACTCCCACTGCTTCTTGCACCTTACCGACAGCTCCGAGGCCTCGTCAAACATCAGCTCACCAGTCACCTCGCCGTCCTCCACTTTTAGGTCCTTCACATAGCCTATCACGTTCCCGCGCTCGTGCATATACAGTAGCACCGGGTTGCGCTCATATTGCTCCACGTTCATACCAGCTGTCAGCACTCGTGTGCCGTAGCTGTTCAGACGGTCGTTGGTTATTCTTACGCGTTTTGCTTTATTCATATCCTTTCGCTTTTTTCCTGCAATATTACAAACTCATTTTCCTACTGCCAAAAAACCGTGCAACCACTGCACACTTCTATGCAACCCTTGCACACTTTTTTGCACAGCCACCGAAATCATCCCACTTTTGCATAAAAAAACTTTTACAACATGACAAAGGCAGATATTGAAAAGAAAAAGTCACTCGCACGCACGCTCTATCTCTCGGGCATGGAGCAGCAGGAAATTGCCGACAAGGTAGATGTATCGCGTGTCACCATATCAAAGTGGTCCACAGCCGAGGGGTGGAAGGAGGCGCGCGCAGCCAAGAACATCACCCGTCCCGAACTCGTCAACAAGCTCCTACTCACCATCGACACGCTCATCACGCAAGTCAACTCATCCAACGACCCACAGCTCATTGCAGGACTCGGCGACAAGCTCGCCAAGCTATCGGCGGTCATCGAGAAGCTCGACAAGAAGGCCAACGTCGTCGACGCCATCGAGGTGTTCATGGCGTTCTCAAAGTGGCTGGAGTACCGCTCGCAGACCGACCCAGACGTCACACCCGAACTTATGCGCGTCATCAACAAGTACCAGGACATGTACATCACAGAGCAGATGGGCATAAAATAAATGTTCACTTAACTATTGGATTTTTCACTTTTCACTTTTAACTTTTCACTTCACATGACAGCAGCAGACAAGAAAAAAGCTTACGACGAGTGGAAGGAGCGCTGCCGGCAGGTGCAGGCCATCACCGACACCTCACTTCTCAAAAGCGAAACGCCAAAAGAAAAAAACAATCGCATCAAGCGATTGCTCAACAACTACGCAGCCTTCTGCGAGTATTACTTCCCTCACTTCCTACAGCTACGCGACAAGACCACCGGCAACGTCCTACGCACCATTCACAACGCACCCTTTCACAACGAGGCTGCGCGCAAGGTTCGTTCCACACCCGACCTCAAGGCGGTGTTCATGTGGCCGCGTGGACATGCCAAGTCCACCCACCTCGATGTCTTCATCCCGCTATGGTTGATGTTCCAGCCCAAAAGGCTCATCAATTTCATGGTCGTCGTCGGAAAGTCAGAAGACAATGCCGACCGACTCCTTGGCGACATCCAGGCTGAGCTCGAATACAATCAGCGGCTCATCGCCGACTTCGGACAGCAGAAGAACGACGGCTGCTGGCAGGAGGGCGAGTTCAAGTCTAAGGGCGGCGTCAAGTTCCTTGCATGTGGACGTGGACAGTCACCGCGTGGTCTGCGTGACCGTGAGGCTCGACCCGACTACATCGTCATCGACGACCTCGACGATGACCAGCTCTGTCGCAACGACAAACTCGTGCACGACCTCACCGACTGGGTCAAGGAGGCGCTCTTCGGTGCCCTCGATGTCGGTCGCGGACGCTTCATCATGGTGGGCAACCTCATCAGCAAGAACTCCGTGCTCTACAACATCTCACACACCAAAGGGGTCTTCCTTTCTAAAATCGTAGCGGTCGATCGCAACGGCGAGCCCGTCTGGAACGAGAAGTGGACAAAGCAAGAGGCGCAGGCCTACCGCGACTTCGTGGGCTATCGGGCTTGGGAGAAGGAGATGATGCACAACCCCATCGTCGACGGCACTATCTTCCGGGCTGAGTGGATACGCTACAAGCGTCTGCCTAAGCTCTCTAAGTACGACATGATCGTGTGCTACACTGACCCTTCTTTCAAGTCCACCACGGCCAACGACTACAAGGCTTCACGCGTATGGGGAAAAATTGGTTCCGAACTCCACCTCATCGATGCTTTCGTACGGCAGGCTACAGTTAGCGAGATGGTACAGTGGCTCTACGACCTCTACGAGCGCACTCGCGACATAGCACCCGTTCAGTTCTTCATGGAGGCCAACTTCATGCAGGATGTCATTCTCGACGAGTTTGCTGTCGAGGGCGAACAGCGGGGCTACCAGCTACCCATCATGCCCGACAAGCGAAAGAAGCCCGACAAGATTCAGCGCATCGAGGCCATCAGCCCGCTTTGGGAGCGTGGTTTCGTCTTCTACAACGAAGCGCTCAAGGACTCGCCCGACATGCAGGTAGGCATCGAACAGACGCTTGCGCTCGAACGGGGCAGCCGTGTACACGACGACGCTCCCGATGCCGACGAGGGAGCAATATGGATGCTTCAGCGCTGCTCAAGGCAGAGCATCTGCAAACCCATTTTCGGCAAACGACAAACAAACAAAAACATCTGGTAACAATTGGTGTGCAAACGAGAGCAGAGACAAAATTCATTTTGACTCTGCCGAGTGCAGCCAGCAATCTACAAAGTGAATGATACAAGTAATAAAGGACATTATCTGGGGATGGCAGTGCAAGCGTGCCATC
>OLFV01001581.1_pt1 | contig 20816 bp, 16 predicted proteins | sample 1605551 | NCBI WGS metagenome assembly OLFV01 (sample SAMEA3888922, study PRJEB22519) | human gut metagenome | biome: human gut; feature: human-associated habitat; material: faeces | place: Denmark | collected 2011
GACTAACAAATGCCGACGCGGGGACGCGTCGCCCCCAGGTTAGGACCCGCCCCCCCAATTAGGCTGATAAATTGCCTTTAAATGATTTTACCCACACAATTCGTTACAGAGTCAAAACTTTTATTTGCATATTTGCGTAAAGTATCGTAACTTTGCAGACGAAATTAGGAAAGAGGACAGATTTGGCTGCTTGCAACCTCTTAAAAACAATGCTAAAACTCGTAATCACGAACGCCCTTTAATCATTAAACGGCGCTCAAGACTATGAACGCAAACATTTTACTTGAAGCCGAATCTCATTCTCTGCCTGTTTCCGCCATGCGAAAGCAGGCAGTTGTTTTTACCACACTTTTATTAAAACCACAAAATGGGATACTTATTTACATCCGAATCGGTGTCAGAAGGACACCCCGACAAGGTGGCAGATCAAATATCTGACGCCGTGCTTGACCAGTTGTTGGCCTACGACCCCAACTCGAAAGTAGCTTGCGAAACGCTCGTAACCACTGGACAAGTGGTTGTAGCTGGAGAAGTAAAGTCTGAAGCTTATGTCGACCTACAAGACGTTGTACGTCGCACCATCGCACGCATCGGTTACACCAAGGCCGAATATAAGTTTGAAGCCGAAAGCTGTGGCATTCTCAGTGCCATTCACGAACAAAGTGCCGACATCAATCGTGGTGTTGACCGCCAAGACCCTATGGCTCAAGGCGCAGGCGACCAAGGCATGATGTTTGGCTACGCAAATAACGAGACCGACACTTACATGCCGTTGCCCCTTTCGCTGGCACACGACATTGTGTACGTGTTGAGCGAAATCCGTCGTGAAGGCAAGGTGATGACTTACCTTCGTCCCGACTCTAAGAGCCAAGTGACCATTGAATATAGCGACGACAACGTAGCGCAACGCATCGACACCATTGTCGTTAGCACACAACACGATGAATTTATCTCTGCCGCAGAAGCAGGTTCGCAAGAGGAAGCTGACCGACAGATGTTAGCAAAGATCCAAAAGGACGTGGAAGAAATTGTTATTCCTCGCGTGCTCGACGAACGCGTGCATACGCCTGAGATTAAGGCGCTGTTCCACAAAGGCGACATCAAGTTCTACGTCAACCCCACGGGTAAGTTCGTAATCGGTGGCCCCCACGGCGACACGGGTTTAACGGGTCGTAAGATCATTGTTGATACTTATGGTGGCAAGGGAGCACACGGTGGTGGTGCCTTCTCAGGTAAAGATCCTTCTAAGGTAGACCGCTCAGCTGCTTATGCCGCTCGCCACATTGCCAAGAACATGGTAGCCGCAGGCGTTGCCGACGAGATGTTGGTTCAGTTGAGCTATGCCATTGGTAAGGCTGAACCTATTTCTATTTACGTTGACACCTATGGTCGCAGCCATGTCAACATGACCGACGGCGAGATAGCACACAAGATTGGTGAGCTATTCGACCTCCGTCCCGCAGCCATCGAGCGTGCATTGAAACTTCGTCAGCCTATCTACGAAGAGACGGCAAGCTATGGCCACGTAGGTCGCACTCCTGAGGTAAAGACCAAGACTTTCACTGCCCCCGGTCAGCCCGACAAGCAAGTGGAAGTAGAACTCTTCACTTGGGAGAAGTTAGACAAGGTAGACGAGATTAAGAAGGCCTTTGGCATATAAATTAAATATGCTAATGTGTTAATATGCTAATGAGTTAATGTGCTAATGGGCAAATGGTCGTCATTGTTTGCTGCGATTATAACGCATTCAATCATTTGCACATTAACACATTTACACATTAACACATTAGCATATTAGCATATTAAAACCTCATGAACATAACCGTATATAGTGCTTCGAGCGGACAAGTGCCAACCATCTACGTAGAGGCCGCACAAGAGTTGGGAAGCTTAATGGCTGATGGCAAACATACCCTCATTAATGGGGCCGGACGCACAGGGTTGATGGGCGCTTGCGCCGATGCCTGTTTAGCAGCAGGCGGAAAGGCCATTGGTATCATTCCTCAATTTATGATCGACCAACATTGGCAACACACGGGCATGAGTCAACTCATCGTTACACCCAATATGCACCGACGCAAAGAACTCATGGCCGAAAAGAGCGATGCTTGCATTGCACTACCTGGAGGCGTGGGTACACTCGAAGAGTTGCTCGAGATTATTACTTGGAAGCAATTAGGACTTTATCTTAAGCCCATCATCGTGCTCAACACCAACCATTATTACGATGCACTCCTCGCCCAATTACAACGTGCCATTGCCGAGAACTTTATGCGTAGCCAACACGCTGCCATCTGGCACGTAGCACAAACCCCAGCCGAAGCACTGCATTTGGCACAAACTACGCCCCTTTGGGACAAATCTGTACGCAAATTTGCCGCAATGTAGCGCGCTAATAGCGCGAATAGCGCGAATAGCGCGAATATGCACATTTCCCAAGCATTTGCACATTTGCACATTCGCACATTTGCACATTAACTAAGCATTTGCACATTTCCTTCCCATGCACACCACCGTAATCGACACATTGGCCACTCCTCAGGCCGAACAGCAGGCTGCTCTCGCTGGCGAAAGCGGACAGAGCAGCGTGCGCTATAATCATTGGCACAGAGCAGCAGAGACCGACACTACTCCACCCGACCCTCGACTCATGGGCCCCTTAGCCCCAGGGCAGCCCCTCACGATGAAGCCCGAAATGCTCACTACAGACCATTGGGCCGAATCCTTGCGTTATAAGCCACAAAATGAGTTTGCAGCTGAATTAGACAGCCTTTCGGGCATGTCAGACTCAACGCTAATGAGTATCAAGCCCACAGGCATAGCGGGCGACCCCGTTCCCTATCAATTTCGCACCGATAGCATCGTTACCATTATCCTAATGCTCAGCTTCTTCTTAATGGTAAAAGTCGTATCGGGCTCGCGCCACTACCTGCACCAACAGATAAAGGACTTCTTCCACCACCGCCAACGCGAAAACCTTTTTGTGCAACGTACACAGACCGAGATGCGCGGACAAGCATTTCTCGTCTTTCAGACGTGTATCATGCTCGGCGTCCTCTTCTTCGACTATACACAAGAGCATCAAGCCGACGTATTCAACCAAATCTCACCTTATAAGATATTGGGCGTTAGCGTTGCCATCTGTAGCCTATATTTTATGCTGAAAACGGGGGTTTACGCCTTTATCAACAACATCTTCTTTACTCGCAAGCAGTGCGAACAATGGGCCAACTCCTACATGCTCTGCACCTTAGGTCTTGGCATAGCCCTGCTCCCATTAAGCCTCCTTGTCGTATATTTCGATTTGGCACCCCAAAATATGTGTATCAGCTTCATCTGTCTACTTATAATTAGCAAATTGCTACTATTGTATAAGTGTTCACGCATATTTTTCAACTACACATTCGGTTGGGTGCATCTTTTTTTGTACTTTTGCACCCTCGAAATAGTACCTATTTCAGTTCTGTTTCGCGCACTTGCTTACGCAAACAACTATTTATTGACAATTAACTAACATTACGCATAACCACGACGGCCCACACGAGGGCTGTCCACACGCTGAACAAAAAAGTAGACCATGATCAAGAAGATTCTTGTTTCTCAGCCGAAACCTACTTCCGATAAATCCCCCTACTTCGACATTGAGAAGAAAGAGCAAGTGGAGTTTACGTTCCACCCCTTCATCAAAGTAGAAGGACTCACCACTCGCGAATTCCGTCAACAAAAAGTTCAAATTCTCGACCATTCCGCCATTGTTTTCACTTCACGTGTATCAGTTGACTTCTTCTTTACACTCTGTAAGGAAATGCGCATTACCATGCCCGACGACATGAAGTACTTTGGCCTTTCTGAAGCCATTGCTCTTTACATTCAAAAGTACGTTCAGTATCGCAAGCGTAAAGTCTTCTTTGGTACTACGGGACGCTGGCCAGAGTTAGTTACGGTAATGGCAAAGCACAAGACCGAAAACTACCTTATTCCCCTCTCTGACGTTCACAACGACGACATCGCCAACATGCTTGACGCTAAGAAGCTCAAACACACCGAGTGCGTGATGTATCGCACCGTGACCGACGAATACCCGAAGGATAAACCCTTTGACTTCGACATGATTGTGCTCTTCACACCAGCTGGCGTAAAGTCACTCCTCGAAAATTTCCCCGACTTCAAACAAGGCAACACGTGCATGGCATGTTTTGGCAACATCACCAAAGAGGCAATCGAAACCGCTGGCTTACGTTGTGACTGCTTCGCACCAACTCCTCAAGCTCGCTCCATGACGGCAGCTATCGAGATGTACCTTGAAGAGCATAATAAGTAATTTAGTTGACGAGTTTTTTAGTTAACAAGTTGACGAGTAAGTTACTTTAAACAACATATTAATAGAAGATTATTGAAAAGTTTAAGCGCGTGATAAGCTCCAAGCACTCTCGCTTAAACTTTTCATTCGTTTTAGGCCGTAATGACCACTAAATCAAACTTAACCGTCAACTCGTCCCCCTAAAAATAGAAGAAAAGAAATGAAACAATATACCTTTCGCAAGCCCGAACACCTCTGTTTGAAAAGCGAGATCGAAGCGCTCTTCAGTTCAGGCTGCAAATCAATGAGCGTATTTCCGCTACGCGTCACGTTTCGCCGCTTTGCTTACACTGGGCAAGGGCCACAGGTAAAAGTGCTGCTAAGCGTCTCAAAACGCCATTTTAAGCATGCTGTCGATCGCAACCGCGCCAAGCGTCAGCTACGAGAGGCGTATCGTCACCTCAAACCCGCATTTCTTGCCTCTTTGCCTGACGATGTAGCCCTCCACATCGCCTTTATATGGCTCTCTGATCGTCCCGTGCGCACCGACCTTGTGGCCACACGTATGCAGACGGCCTTACAACGCATTAGCGAGAAAGTGATGCAACAACTGCCCTCATGATACGTCAATTCTTATCCCGTCTGCTTATAGCCCCCATACGCTTCTATCAGCGCGCTATTTCGCCGCTATTTCCACCCGTGTGTAGATTCACCCCTACTTGCTCACAATATGCCGTTGAAGCCATACAGAAGCATGGACCACTCAAAGGCCTTTACTTGGCCATTCGCCGCATTCTCCGTTGCCACCCTTGGGGCGGCAGTGGATACGACCCCGTACCTTAACATCAACACATAGATGGACATTAACGAAAAAATTAATGAAATAATTAATGGATAATTACATGATAATTAATGTTCTATACCAAGCGCGAAGCGCGTTATACTTAAAACGCTAATATTGATGTTACGCGCTTCGCGCTTAGTATAGAACATTAATTATCATGTAATTATCCATTAATTATTTCATTAATTTTTTTCGTTAATGTTCATTTTGGTTAGTTTTTTCTTTACGTTTTTAAAACCTTTGTTTTATCTTTCATGTTTCATTTTTCGTTATAACGGATTGAATATCAAACGTTTAGAAAGATGAAACATTGTGCTTCAATGTTTCATTTTTAGTTTCATGTTTCACTTTTCAAAACACAATGGGAGCGACTGCGCGCTCCCATTGTGTTTTTGTTTCGCTCCCTCAGTGTTTTGAAATCGCTCCCTCAGTGTTTTTGTTTTTCTCCCTCAGTGTTTTTGGAATGAAACATTGAAACTAAAAATGAAACATCGGAATACTATGTTTCATGATTTGAAAGCACTGATTATCAATACTTTCAAACCATAAAATGAAACATGAAAGCAAAAAACGTCGGCGGTAAAATATACGTAAGCGAAAGCCCTATTTCGGGCTTTCTGAAACGTTTTGTAGAGAAATCTCTGTAGAGGCCCTATTTTATCATTCGCAAATAAAAACGGACAGACTAAAGCATGCCTTTAGCCTGTCCGTTTTAATGTTTTAGAGAGTCTATCTGTTCAGCAAAAAATTATTGCGCTGCAGCACTCATTTGCTGTTGATAGTACTGCATACCGAGTTGGAACGAAGGAGTTGAAATCATCTGCTGGATTTGCATCTCATACACCTTGTGAGCCTTCGGATCGGCCTTCTTGAGCGCATCGCTGGCCTCAATAATGCTTGAGAACATGAAGTAGCAGCTACGACCATAAGTGTTGACATGGTCTTGACCCAATGAACTGATGTAACGCATGTACTGCATATCATAGTCGAGCACAGCCTTCGCTACGCGAGCAGCCTCTTGCTTGTCGCCTGCAGCGAGCCATATAGCAGCCAATTGCGAGTCGTCATCGTCGTAAGGAACAGTGTAAGCAGGAAGTACCTCTTTGCACTTCTTCAAGGCCTTAAGGGCCTTATCCTTCTCGCCACGACGCACAAGAGCATCGGCCAACATCATAAACATGCGGCGGTGGGTTTCACACATACGGCTTACCGTTTCGTCTAAGTAGAAGTTCTTGTCAGCTACGTTGCCATACTTGAAGCGGTTCATCATGTTGTTGTACATCAAGTCAGCGTCAACTACACCACGGTTGCCGAAGTTGAACGGTGTGATACGATAAGCCAAGCCTTCCAGCACGAGGTAGTTCTCAAGTCCCGCATAGTTCTCCGGGCCAAGGGTTACGCTCATATACATGGGGCGCTTCCAGTCAGCATGTGCCAACATCTCGTATATCATCACGTCATTACGATAAAGGCCGCCTCTATTCTGCGCAAGACTCTTGAGCGAGATAATCATCTTGTCGGGGATAGAGTCCTTACCCATCGGCAAGTACATACCACTCTCGATGACGGCTTGCTTATTGACGCTCACTACAACAGAATCGGTGGGGAAATAACCTCCCTCAGCCTTCTTCACGTAGTGGTCGAGTATGTAAGAGAGTTCGTAGGGGTCAACCTTCGGATTCTGCTTCTTCAGCTCGTCTAACTCGGCCTTACCTTCTGGACGTATGGGATAGAAGGAGTGCTTACCATTGTCAACGTAGAAGTAGCGACTCCACGTGATAGGCAATGCCTTAGAGTCGTAAGCGGGACGACGCATCTGGTCGGTGTACCAGTCGGTCTGCAAATATGAAAGGTTGCAGACGCGGGCGTCAGTACGCGTGCCCTCTACCTCTTGGTTGTACCACAAGGGGAAGGTGTCGTTATCGCCATTACTGAAGATAATGGGGCAACCCTTGTCGGGCAACGTGTTCAAATAGTTAGCACCAAAGTCACGACAAGTGAAGCGGCCTGAACGGTCGTGGTCGTCCCAAGTTTGACTAACCATCTGAATGGGCACGAGCACACCGATAATGGTTGCTACGGCTGCGGCCAACTGTGGTTTGCTCTTCAACATCTTCTCAAGGCCTGCTGCGAGGGCAGCAACACCCAAACCAATCCAGATAGCAAAGGCGTAGAACGAACCTGCATAAGCATAGTCACGCTCACGAGGCTGACTGGGAGTTTGGTTCAAGTAAAGCACAATGGCCAAACCTGTCATGAAGAAGAGGAAGAAGACTACCCAGAACTGACGCACGCCCTTCTCGCCTCTGTAGGCTTGGAAGAAGAGACCTATCAAGCCCAAGATGAGGGGCAGACAGTAGAATACGTTGTGTCCCTTGTTTTCTTGCAATGACTTAGGCAAGAGGCTTTGGTCGCCATAGAGCGCATTGTCGATGAAGGAGAAACCTGTTATCCAGTTGCCGTGTTCCAGTTCGCCATTGCCTTGAATGTCGTTCTGACGGCCGGCAAAGTTCCACATGAAGTAGCGCCAATACATGAAGTTGACCTGATAAGAGAGGAAGAACTTCAAGTTTGTCCACTGCGTGGGCATCTGGCCTGGATAGGTGTTGCCTTCGTTGTCGGCAAAGGTAACGTCCTTGTATTGCAGGTCGTCACCTAACCATTCTTGATACTGTGAGGTGTGAGCTGCACTATGAATACGAGGGAAAAGCATGGTCAAGCCTGAGGGATAGGTAAGGCCTGAGGTCTCTTCAATTTCTTCATAGCGATCGGGTTCTGAAGCATTGGCTTTCTCGACGCGCTGTGTACGCTTGTTCTTCTGATAGCCAATCGCGCCTACTTGGTAAGCTTGGCTCTGTGAGCAGAAGGCTTCACCCTTGAGCAAGGGTGTCTGGCCATACTGTTCACGTCCCATGTACGAACCAAGGGTGAACACGTCCTCAGGCGAGTTTTGGTCCATGGGAGGATTTTGCGCTGAACGTATCACGATGATAGCGTATGATGAATAGCCAATCATCAACATCAGCATGCAGAGCAAAGAGGTATTTAAGAAGCGCTTGCGCACTACGTAGTTGCCGTCCTTGCCTTTGTAGTCGAGTAAGAAATAAAGGGCTGCCAATACGATCAGACCTATCACGATTGAGATCGTACCCTTGCCCATAAAGGGAATACCCAATAAGGCTACGCTCAAGAGGTAGAGCACTTTCGTGCGAAGGTGATTAACTGTCGTAGTGCTCCAAATAGCGGCCAATACGACGGCTACCAAGATAACGAGGTAAACAATCATACCTACGTTGAACGAGAGACCGAGGTCGTTGGTAAAGAACCATTCAAACCAACCGCCTACCTTTACAATGCCTGGCACAACGCCATAGAGTACAGCGGCTACTAAGAGCATAGAGATAATCAAGGCTACGAGTGAGCCCTTGAGATTGGCCTGCGGATTGCGCTTGTAGTAATATACCAACGAGATTGCGGGCAAGCAGAGGAGATTGAGCAGGTGGACACCGATTGACAGACCAGTGAGGTAGAAGATGAGCACGAGCCAACGGTCGGAATGAGGCTCGTCGGCGTGGTCTTCCCACTTGAGTATGAGCCAGAACACCAAGGCGGTGAACATACTTGAATAGGCATATACCTCACCTTCGACGGCTGAGAACCAGAAGGTGTCGCTCCACGTATAGGCTAAAGCACCTGTCAGACCGCAACCCATAATGGTGATGAGTTGGGTGAGGGTGGTCACTTTGCCGTCGGGGGTGATGAGCTTACGAGCCAAGTGGGTAATGGTCCAGAAGAGGAACAGAATACACAGGGCCGAAAGCAAGGCCGACATGATGTTGACGCAAAAGGCTACCTTGGAGGGGTCGCTCGTAAACTGCGTAAAGAAGTTGCCTGTCAACATGAAGAAGGGGGCGCCAGGGGGGTGACCCACCTCAAGTTTGTAGGCGGTGGTGATAAACTCTGGGCAATCCCAGAAACTTGCCGTGGGCTCTACCGTAGAACAGTAGGTGAAAGCCGCAATGGCAAAGGTGAGCCATCCAAGGATGTTATTCACCAGATTGTACTGTTTCATAATGAACAATTAATTCCCGTTGCTAAAACGTTAATCTTTAAAACGCTAAACATTAATTGGTGCGCTTCGCGCTTTTGTGTAAACATTAATCTTCCATTAATCATCCATTAATCTTTTCATTAATCTTCCATTAATCTTTAAGTTTCATTCTGTACTACATAAATAGATTAATGAAAAAGATTAATGATAGATTAATGAAACATTAATGTTTAAAATCAAGCGCGAAGCGCACTTAACGTTAACGTTTAACGTCCATTACCGTTCATAGCAACGATATTATGAATGTTGAATGTAATTAGCGTTTACGCATCGACATTGGCGTAGATAGCGTTCTTCTCGATAAACTCGCGGCGCGGGCCTACATCGTCACCCATCAGCATGGAGAATACGTAGTCAGCATCGGCAGCGTTTTCGAGCGAAACTTGCTTGAGCAAGCGGCTGTCGGGACACATTGTTGTGCTCCACAACTCCTCAGGGTTCATCTCACCCAAACCTTTGTAACGCTGAGTAGAGATACTACCTTCAGTACCGTCGCCATACTTATCCATAAAGATTTGACGATCGCGGTCGTTGTAGCAATACTCTGACACCTTGCCCTTCGTACACTTATAGAGGGGCGGCATAGCGATGTAGAGGTAGCCGTCTTGTATAATCTGAGGCATGTAGCGATAGAAGAGGGTCATGATAAGCGTAGCAATGTGCTGACCATCGACATCGGCATCGGCCATGATAATCACCTTGTGGTAACGCAACTTGTCGAGGTTGGCCTCCTTAGAGTCTTCACCCATGCCGAAGCGAATACCAAGGGCTTGAATGATATTGTTTACCTCATCACTCTCAAAGGCTTTGTGCCACATGGCTTTCTCTACGTTCAGTATCTTACCACGAAGGGGAAGAATGGCCTGTGTTGCACGGCTACGACCTTGCTTGGCCGAACCACCTGCTGAGTCACCCTCGACGAGGAACAACTCACAGATTGAGGGGTCCTTTGAAGAGCAGTCAGCCAACTTGCCTGGCAGTCCACCGCCTGAGAGGGGACTCTTGCGCTGTACGCTCTCACGTGCCTTACGGGCAGCAATACGAGCAGTGGCGGCAAGGATTACTTTGTCGACAATGAGTTTGGCTTCCTTGGGGTGCTCCTCTAAGTAGTTGGTAAGGGCTTCGCCCACTGCTTGGTTGACGGCACCCGTCACTTCGCTATTACCCAACTTCGTCTTGGTCTGACCCTCAAATTGGGGTTCGGACACTTTCACAGAAATAACAGCGGTCAAGCCTTCGCGGAAGTCTTCACCTGATATTTCTACCTTGGCCTTTTCGATTTGCTTGCCTGCGGTCTCTTCAGCATACTTTTTCAACACGCGGGTAACGGCTTGACGGAAACCGACCAAGTGGGTACCACCTTCGATGGTGTTGATATTGTTGACGTAAGAGTGGATATTCTCTGAGTACGAGGTGTTGTACATAATGGCCACCTCGATGGGGATATTGTTCTTCTCAGTATTGAGATAGATCACGTCGTTGAAGAGGTGCTGACGTGAAGAGTCGATGTAGCGAACGAACTCACGCAGTCCGAGGTCGGAATGGAACACGTCCTTGCGGGTGTTGCCTTCTTCGTCAGGGCGTTCGTCTACCAACGTAATGGTGATACCTGCGTTCAAGTAGGCTAACTCACGCATGCGGTTGGCCAAAATCTCATACTTGTAAGTGGTCGTAGTGAAGATTGTAGGATCGGGCCAGAAGTGTTGACGTGTACCACGAATGTCGGTCTCTCCTACTATGGCTACGGGTGCTTGGGGGTGACCCTTAGCATACTCTTGGCGATAGACTTTTCCGTCGCGGAACACCTCGCTGACCATTTTGGTTGAAAGGGCATTCACACAACTTACACCTACACCGTGCAGACCGCCTGACACTTTGTAAGAGCCTTTATCGAACTTACCACCAGCGTGGAGCACGGTCATTACCACTTCGAGAGCTGAACGGTGTTCCTTGGGGTGCATGTCGACAGGAATACCACGACCATTGTCTTGTACAACGATAGAGTTGTCAGGACAGATGGTTACTTCGATGTGTGTACAATACCCCGCAAGGGCTTCGTCAATGGAGTTGTCGACGGTCTCGTACACCAAGTGGTGCAAACCTTTTTCACTGATGTCGCCAATGTACATAGCGGGACGCTTACGTACTGCTTCCAGGCCTTCAAGCACCTGAATATTACTGGCACTATAAGCGGCTGCGCCTTTGTTTTCTATTTCTTCCATATAGGGTTTTAAACTTGTTTTTTCTTTACAGGTATATTATGCGCAAAAATACTCATTTTTTGGCAATTAACGTGCGTTTTAAGGGGCGAAAAAGCATGGACAGGAGAAACGCAAAGCGACATCAAGAAAAAAAGAAATAATATGCAAAATAAAAGACAAATAGACTGCAATTTGTCTGCCTAACGAGAATGAACATTAACGAAAAAAATTAATGAAATAATTAATGTTCAATTAATGATAATTAATGTTCAAAACAATGCGCGAAGCGCATAACATAAATAGTTAACGTTTAAGTTTAGGCGCGCTTCGCGCTTTGTTTTGAACATTAATTATCATTAATTGAACATTAATTATTTCATTAATTTTTTTCGTTAATGTTCATTCTCGTTAGGCCGATAAATTGCAGTCTATCTAATTCAGCATTGTGCGGCCAATTGATTGTTGATTGCCTTACAAACAAACGAATTGATAGAGATGCCAGCCTTTCTTGCTATATCTACAATTTTTGAATGCATATCTGGCGAAATACGAATATTTAGTGAACCTGAGAAAGATTTTCTTGGCTGAATCTGATGTTCTTCACAATATTGCAGATAATCGTCAACTGCGCCCTCGAAATCCTGCTTTAATGCCGAAACCGTATCGCCCTCATAAGTTATACACGTATCGTTAGGCAAATCCATAACTTTACCGTATAAACAATTATCTTCTTGACTTATTTCGACACTACCTACATAACCCTTATAGCTTAACGTATTCATATGATTCCATTTTTAGTTAAAAAATCAAGTACCTGCTTCATCACATAGCCTTTTATATACTTGTCAGGATGTGGCTTATGTGCTATATAACGTGCTTTTCCATTATCAAATATTACACGCGAGCCACTTGTTTTCCCTTTATTGCCCAATTCAAAGCCTAATATAGAGAACAGCCTTTTCAACTCATCCCATGTAAAATCTTTTGGTAAGAGTTTGAAGCGTTCTATCAATTTATCCTTACTTCCCATTCTGTCATATTTTTTTGCAAATGTAATAAATACATTATCACCCTCCAAACATCACCCCACAAAAAAGCGCGCCCGCACTTGATGTGCGGGCGCGCCGAATAAATTATGTTCACTCCTCACTCAAAAGAAAAGAGGGAGAGAGGAAGCGTGGTTTACTTTACAAGTACCTTCTGACCACCGATTACGTAAACACCAGCGGGGAGGTTCTTAGTAGCATTAGCAGCCTTAACGCTCTTCTTGATGAGCTGACCGTTGATGCCGTAAACGTTAACTACTGAAGGAAGAACAACTACCTTAGCATCGTCAATGCCAGTGAGCGTGTCACCAACACCCTTAGCTAATGCGATAGAAGCATCACCCTTCTCAGCTGTAATAGCAGCGTTAGCAAGGTAAGCACCGTTGCAAGGAACTGTGTAAGCACCAGTAACGATCTTGCCGTTAGCAATGTGACCACAAGTTTCAGCGATTTCAACAGGCTCGCAGAGTACACCGCACAAGCCGTCGCCTACCTTAGGTTCGAATACGAATTTTGCAGAAGCGAGGTCTTCGCAACCTACTGTTAGATTACCTACTGTACCTTCACCATTGTTAGTGAGGACGTCAGCGAGGAGGATAACAGGAGTACCAGCAGGAACTTCGTCTTCAACTTCAGCCAAGATGAGCTTATCCTTAGCTTCATTTACACCGAGTACAGTGTAAGGAACTGCGTTACCATCAGGAGTAATAGCAACAGGGAAAGTACAAGCATAGAACTGACCTTCAGTTACACCCTTAATAGCGAAGCATTCAGTAGTGTAGTCGTCGTCTGCCAACTCGTTGAACTGCCAGTAAGAGTTTTCATCAGCAGGATCCTTCCAAGGTACAACAGTGCCTGTAGCACCCTTCGTGTTCATGTACTGAGTTACACCTTTAGCATCTTCACCGAGGTTGAAACGGAATACGTTAGGCTTAACACCTTCACCAAGGATAGGAGTAGGCTCAGTGCTCTGGTAGAGCTTACCATTAGCACCTGTGAGGTACATACCAGTAGCGAGGTTGCGGAGAACCATCTTACCGTCTTGAGCAGTTTCAGCCTTCCATACGTATGAAGCATCGTCCTTCAATGAGATAGAGTCTGACAAAGAAGACATCATAGCATCGAGTGAAGTTTCACCGTCAGCAGTTACTTCGCTTGAGTGGTTAGCGAAAGTGAAGCGTACTGCGCTATTAGCGTCAGAGAGTGAGTTAGACTTGTTGTTGCCTGTAGAGTAAACAATAGCGTTGTAGATAGCGCCTTGGTAACCCTGGGCTTGCTTATCAGCTTCAGCAACTACCTTAGTAGAAGCACTCTTGATTGTGTAGAACTTACCAGCTTCGGGCAAGCGAACTGAACCCTTGAATGCGTTGAATGCAGCGTTGATGTCGTTAACAGCAGCGTTGATGCTTACGAGATCAATCTTGTCGAATGTCTCGTACTTAGCCAAAGTAGTTTGCAATGCATCAGCACTCTCTTGAGAGTACTGAGCGAGCTCTGTACCAATCATGTTGTTGGTGTTAGCAGCATCGAGGAATGCCTTAGCAGCATTGTAAGCGTCAGTTACGCGGCTGGGGTTAGGCAAGTTGTTGTTGAAGTCTTCAACAGCAGCGTTCAAGGCTTCGAGTTGAGCCTTCGTAGCCTTTTCAGCTTCGATTTCCTTAAGGGCAGCTGCCAATTGGGCTTCGAGGTTAGCGTAAACCTCAGGAGAAGTTTGCTTCAACTCAGCGTACTCAGGAGTGAGTGTCTTAGTGATGTCAGCAGCTTCCCATACGTTCAATTCTGAAATTGCAAAGTAACCACGGTTGGGATTAGGAGCAGACATATTGAAAGTAGTCTTGATAGCAGCCAACTTGAGGCAGTTGTAAGAACCTTCAATGTTGATAGTTGCCAAACCTACACCCTTAGCAATTGTGCCGAGTGAGTCAGAGTAGTAGATGTCAGCGTTGCCCAAGTGCTTCCATTCAGTGTTGTCCTGGAATACACCATCAACGGTTGCAGTGTCGAGAGCTGCAGCACCGTAAACAGCGAACTGCAAGGGGAAGTCGTTACCTGTCATACGCTTACCTACCTTGATACCGATTTCGCCAGTAACAGGCTTATCGAGAGCGGCAGCTAAGTAGTGGTTCTTTTCGAGGCTCGGAGTGAATGCCTCGTGCCAGTAAGAGTGGAAGTAAGTAGTAGAATTGTTATCGAGAAGTGCCTCGTAAGTACCTTCAGAAGCTTCCTTAGCATTAGAATACCAACCCTTAGTAACCAAAGCACCAGCAGTGCTGAAGTCATTGCCATAAGCGTAACCGCTATTGAACAAGACGTTAGCAGCATCGTAAGCTTCGGTCAACTGAGTATTGAGTGCCTTTTGTTTAGCCTCAGCAGCCCATTGTGCAACCTTAGCATCGTCTACATCAACAGCAGTGAATGTGAAGTGGTTACCAGCATCGTTAACGTCCGTCCAGCTCAACATCCAACCTGCGGGGTTAGTACAAGCACGTTCGTCACCCTTGGGAGTGATCCAGAATGTAGCTCTGTTACCTGCAGTAGGAGCAGAAAGCTTCAAAGCAACGGGTTCTTTACCAAGAGCATAGTGATTGTTGTCAGCCATTGTGCCCTGAACGTACAAGCCAGTGATCAAGTGCTTCAAGTAGATTGAGTCTTGACCTGCAATCTCAACATCCCAAAGGTAGTTTGCAACTGAGTTATCCAATTCTTCAGGAACTGTGTAAGCTGAGCATGCCCAAGCGTCCTTGTTGCTAACTGTAGTAGCATTCAAGTAGAGCTTTGTATCACGGTTGTCGTTAATGAGGTAACGACCAGCAGTCAATGGGAAACGTGCGTCAGCAGCTGTAAGAGCTGTCATGGTGTTTTCGATCTTATCGCAAAGCACGTTCGTCTCTTCATCAGTAAGCGTGTATGAACCTTCTACCTGAAGGATGTCATAAGCTTCTTGCCAAGCAGCGTGTGCAGCTTCAACAAGTTCTGCCTTGAAATAACCTGCTGTTGTACCAGCGGGGTAATTTAATGCAGGGTCAGCATTGTCTGTACCGTAATAAGCGGTAGTGTAAGCCAAGAGCTTGTCCTTACCTGTAGGCTGGAATACTGAGAAGATCAACCAATAGTTGGTATCATTATAAAGTGAATAGAAAGGCTCTGAATAGTGACCTAAGTATTGTACGTTAGCACCAGCATTATCAGCACGGTGGTCAGTAGCAAGTACGAAACCTACACGGCTGTAGTCTTGGTTACCACCTGCTGAAGCAGCACGAGGGTCATCGCTATTTTCAACACCTGCAACTACTGTGAACTTCATAGCTTGAGCCTTGTCAGTAGTCAACTTTGTCATGTGACCATCGAAAGGAGAGTCTGAAGTATCTTCTTCATCACCAACCGTGTGGTCAGCAAAGTACTCGCCTGTTGCGACACGCTTGAGTACGTAGAGGTTGTGGCCATCAGCGGTGCCATCAACCTTTTCAAAACGATAAACGCAATCTTTAGATACTGTCGTAGCGTATCCTTGGCCACAGAGGTACTCATTAGCATGGTACCCACCAGTCGACATCAATAGGACATCTTGACTCGTAACAGCTTCTTCTGTTTCGAGCAAGTCACCTTCTTGATACGCCTGAGCCATTGCGCTCGTAACTCCTGCTACCATGAGCAGAAGCACTGAAAGGAAATAATTGTAAAACCTTTTCATTTGCGTAAGTAATTTATAAAGTAAAACATAGAATAAGTTCATAGCTTTAGGGAGTGTTTTTACACCTTATATAATATGGAGGGTGTCATGTCAATGCACAACGACTCATATTACGCGGCAAAGATAATGCTTTGTTTTTGATTGGTGCAACGTTTTTGTAATTCTTTTTTTTCAAAATTGTAGTTTATAACATTTATAATGTAAGCACTTGCTAAGTGGAGCAAACAAATGCTCTACTTAAACACGCTCCTTCGTTTAACCTTCTATATCCAAGCTCTTAAATTGATTTTGATAAACTACAATTTATCAGCCTAATTGGGGGAACGCATCCTAACCTGGGGGCGACGCGTCCCCGCGTCGGTATTTGCTTGTCAAGGCTCGATGCCTTGACAAGCAAATGCTCTTCTATTTAAAGCATTGCCATGTTGGGGCCTCGAGCCCCAACATGGCAATACCGACGCGGGGACGCGTCGCCCCCAGGTTAGAACGCGTCGCCCCCAGGTTAGACCGATAAATTGCTATATACGAAAAAAGGCATCACACAACCTTGAGTTGTGCAATGCCTTTATTGTTATAAAGCTTTTAAGCTACTTGTCGTAGATTAGAGCTGGGGACCAGCAGCAACGAGAGCCTTACCAGCTTCGTTAGTTTCGTACTTCTTGAAGTTCTTGATGAAACGAGCAGCGAGGTCCTTAGCCTTCTCTTCCCAAACAGAAGCATCAGCGTAAGTGTCGCGAGGATCGAGGATCTTAGGATCAACGCCAGGAAGTTCAGTAGGAACAACGAAGTCGAAGTAAGGAATAGTCTTCGTAGAAGCCTTGTCGATAGAACCGTCGAGGATAGCGTCGATGATACCACGAGTATCGCGGATAGAGATACGCTTGCCAGAACCGTTCCAACCAGTGTTAACGAGGTATGCCTTAGCACCGTTCTTCTCCATCTTCTTAACGAGTTCTGCAGCGTACTTAGTGGGGTGCAATTCGAGGAATGCCTGACCAAAGCAAGCTGAGAAAGTAGGAGTAGGCTCGGTGATACCGCGCTCAGTACCTGCCAACTTAGCGGTGAAGCCAGAGAGGAAGTAGTACTGTGCCTGCTCAGAAGAGAGGATAGATACGGGAGGAAGTACACCGAAGGCATCAGCAGAAAGCATGATTACTTGCTTTGCAGCAGGACCCTTGCTGATAGGCTTAACGATGTTTTGGATGTGGTAGATAGGATAGCTTACACGAGTGTTTTCAGTAACGCTCTTGTCAGCGAAGTCGATCTTGCCGTTAGCGTCAACGGTTACGTTCTCAAGGAGAGCGTTGCGCTTGATAGCACCGTAGATATCGGGTTCGCTTTCCTTATCGAGGTTGATAACCTTAGCGTAGCAACCACCTTCGTAGTTGAAGACGCCGTTGTCGTCCCATCCGTGTTCGTCATCACCGATGAGCTTACGCTTAGGATCGGTAGAGAGGGTAGTCTTACCAGTACCAGAGAGGCCGAAGAAGATAGCTGAGCTTGTCTCGTCCATGTTGGTGTTGGCAGAGCAGTGCATAGAAGCGATGCCCTTGAGGGGGTTGTAGTAGTTCATCATAGAGAACATACCCTTCTTCATCTCACCACCGTACCAAGTATTGATGATTACTTGCTCGCGGCTTGTGATGTTGAATACAACGGCAGTCTCAGAGTTAAGGCCAAGTTCCTTGTAGTTCTCAACCTTTGCCTTAGAAGCGTTGTAAACGATGAAGTTAGGTTCGAAGTTCTCCAATTCCTCAGCTGTGGGGCGGATGAACATGTTAGTTACGAAGTGAGCTTGCCATGCTACCTCTACGATGAAGCGCACAGCCATGCGAGTTTCCTTGTTGGCACCACAGAAACCATCAACTACGAAGAGACGCTTGTTAGAGAGTTCCTTCTTAGCGATTTCCTTAACGGCTGCCCAAGCCTCTTGAGAAGCGGGTTTGTTGTCGTTGGGATATTCGGGAGTTGTCCACCACACTGTGTCCTTAGAGTTCTCGTCCATAACGATGAACTTATCCTTAGGAGAACGGCCGGTGTAGATACCTGTCATTACGTTAACGGCGCCGAGTTCAGTTTCCTGACCCTTTTCAAAACCTTCGAGGCCAGCCTTAGTTTCTTCTTCGAAGAGCTGCTCGTAAGAGGGGTTGTGTACAATCTCGGTTACACCGGTAATACCGTACTGGGTTAAATCTAATGTTGCCATAATGATTTATTAATTAATAAAATTGGTTTACTTATAGATTTTAGTTCGGGGCATTGCGCAGCAAACGCTTACCCTTTACCGCGGCAAAAGTACGAAAAGTTGGTGCAACCGAAAAGTTTTTAACGCATTTTATTTGTCATTACTTGATAAACTGCAATTTATCAGCCACTCCACAAAAAAACTTCTGCAAGTTTGGCTGTGTTTACAACCAACTTGCAGAAGCCTTAATGTAGTATCTGTATGTTGTACGCGCTTATTCGCGGTTAGCGCGCTTACGAGCTAAGTGGTCGAGGATAACCTTACGCATACGCATTGACTTAGGCGTTACCTCTACGTACTCGTCTTCCTTGATGTATTCCAAAGCCTCTTCGAGCGAGAATACTACGGGAGGAATGATACGAGCTTTGTCGTCAGCACCTGAGGCACGCATATTGGTGAGCTGCTTGGCCTTGGTTACGTTGACTACGAGGTCGTTTTCGTGAACGTGTTCGCCTACTACCTGACCGGCATACACCTCGTCTTGGGGGTGAATGAAGAAGCGGCCACGGTCTTGCAACTTGTCAATGGCATAAGCAAAGGCTGTACCCGTCTCAAGCGAAATCATTGAACCATTTGAACGGCGCTGTATTTCTCCCTTGTAAGGTTGATATTCCTTATAGCGGTGAGCCATGATAGCTTCGCCCTGTGAGGCGGTAAGCACGTTGGTACGGAGGCCGATGATACCACGTGAGGGAATGTCGAACTCTATGTCAACGCGGTCGCCCATGTTTTGCATTGAAGTCATCTCGCCCTTACGACGAGTTACCATATCAATCATCTTTGAAGCGAACTCTTCGGGTACGTTGATGGTCAGTTCTTCGATAGGTTCGCACTTTACGCCGTCTATCTCTTTATAGATTACCTGGGGCTGACCTACTTGGAGTTCATAACCCTCGCGGCGCATCGTCTCGACAAGGATAGAGAGATGGAGCACACCACGTCCGCTTACGATCCATGCGCCCTCCGTCTCGGTAGTACGCACGCGCAGAGCGAGGTCTTTCTCCAATTCCTTCTTGAGGCGGTCGCCAATGTGGCGTGAGGTGCAGAACTTGCCCTCGCGGCCGAAGAAGGGAGAGTCGTTGATCGTGAAGAGCATTGACATGGTAGGTTCGTCAATGGCAATGGTAGGAAGGGGCTCTGGATTTTCGAAATCGCAGATCGTATCGCCAATCTCGAAGTTCTCCAAGCCTACTACGGCACAGATATCACCTGAGCTGACAGCATCGGTCTTCTGACGGCCCATGCCCTCGAAGGTTTGTACTTCCTTTATCTGCGTCTTCTCAAGCGTACCGTCGCGGTGAGCAATGGTGCACTTCATGCCTTCACTAATGGTGCCGCGGTGAACGCGACCTACAGCGATACGGCCCGTGTAGTTAGAGTAGTCGAGCGAGGTGATGAGCATCTGAGGAGTACCCTCAAGCTGCTGAGGAGCAGGGATTACCTCGATAATCTTGTCGAGTAGGTAGTTGATATTGTCAGTCGGCGTTTTATAATCTTCGCCCATCCAACCGTTCTTAGCCGAACCATATACGACGGGGAAGTCAAGTTGGTCCTCTGTAGCGTTAAGGTCGCACATGAGGTCGAACACCATTTCGTACACCTCCTCAGGACGACAGTTAGGCTTGTCCACCTTATTAACTACAACAATGGGTTTAAGGCCAATCTCGAGTGCCTTTTGCAAGACAAAGCGTGTTTGGGGCATCGGGCCTTCAAAGGCATCGACCAAAAGGATGCAGCCGTCGGCCATATTAAGCACACGTTCTACCTCACCACCGAAGTCGGAGTGACCCGGAGTGTCGATAATGTTGATTTTAGTGTCTTTATAACGGATAGAAACATTCTTTGACAGGATGGTTATACCGCGCTCGCGTTCGAGGTCGTTGTTGTCGAGAATAAGTTCACCAGCGTTCTGGTTTTTGCGGAACAAGTGTCCAGCGAGCAGCATCTTGTCCACCAACGTTGTTTTACCATGGTCAACGTGGGCAATGATGGCAATGTTACGAATGTCTTGCATACAATAAATTTCTAATACCTATATATTTGGCCGCAAAGTTACAAAAAGTTATATTTATTATGCAAACATTGGTGGATAAACTGCAATTTATCGGCCTAATTGGGGGGCGGGTTTGCAACCCGCGGCAGCAGCAGGTTTGGGACATGCTACTTATAGTCGCTTAGCGCGAGAACATACATAACATACAATTTTACATACGTAATTACATACATTACTCAATTTGTGCCAAGGCACAAATTGATACAAACAGGCTACGCCCTTGCGCTTCAGCGCACTAATGGTTTGCATAAAGATTGATAATTAGAAGCATTGACGTGTACTGAAATTGGTTGACAGTTTTAAATATTAAAACTAAAGTTGTTTA
>OLFV01001585.1_pt1 | contig 20758 bp, 19 predicted proteins | sample 1605551 | NCBI WGS metagenome assembly OLFV01 (sample SAMEA3888922, study PRJEB22519) | human gut metagenome | biome: human gut; feature: human-associated habitat; material: faeces | place: Denmark | collected 2011
TAGAGCACTGGTCTCCAAAACCAGGTGTCGGGAGTTCGAGCCTCTCCTTCCGTGCGTGAGCGGTAACACTATGAATATGCGTTGCCGCTTTTTTATTATTCTTCCTCTCTTCCCATTGCGATAAAAAAGCGTAAATAAGACAACATTTTTCGTTAAAGAGACTATTTTTTCTTTCAATATATAAAGGAATATACTACTTTTATTGCCGATTTTAAATCTAATTGTGACTTAGTGTAAATAGTATACCATAGAAACAGATGACAACTAACAAATTTTCAAACCGATACTCGTCTGAGAGGAAAAAGTATTTTTTCAAAAGTAAGGCGTTTATCCTGTTCCTCGGATTATTTTTGGGAGCAGGGATTATGATCGCCCTTTATAAAACATCTGTATATTTCTCGACAGATGAATCTTGTATGATGTGCCACGTGCATCCTCACGTAGAAAACAGTTGGAAACTTTCCAAGCATGTAAATAATGGAAGTGGCGTTAAGACACATTGCGTAGCTTGTCACCTCCCACCCCAAACAAATACTTGGAAACATTATAGCGCAAAGGCTAAATTGGGAATGAAAGATGTTTGGTCATACTTGACTAAAGACAGCGCGGATTTCAATTGGGAAACTAAGTCCGAGTTGGAACACGCCGTTAAATATATCCCCAATGAATCTTGTAAGGAGTGCCATCAGAACTTATTCCCCGAAGGAATTACCGATGATGGTGTAACGGCACATTTATATTATGATGAGAATGAGAAAAAGCTAGATCTACAATGTATTAGTTGCCATTTGGATGCAGGACATTACAATCCGAACTACAATCACTCCAAGATGGTTGGTATACCAGGACAAAATACATCCGGGGCATCTTCGGATACCAGTTTGTTTTTTAAGGAACCAACTACAGTTACCTCTTTCACCGACTATGTAGAACAAATTCCCGGAACAATGGTCTCATTCAAGATGATTGCTATCCCCGGAGGTTCATTCAAAATGGGTAGCGAGGAAAAAGAGGCATTTCATAAAGCAGATGAGTCGCCTGTACACAACGTAACTGTCAGTCCGTTTTTCATGGCTGAGGTCGAGGTGACTTGGGATCAATACTGGGCTTTCTATGGGAATACGATGAGTGAGGGCCGTACCCCGCCAGAGACCGTGTACGCAAATAACAGTAATCCGAATGTCGATGCCATCTCCGGTCCTACACCTCCGTTCGGTTTTCCGGATCAAGGCTGGGGTGGTGGAGATCGCCCAGCTATTACAATGACTCATTATGCGGCCGAGACTTTCTGTCAATGGTTATCCAAGAAAACAGGAAAGACTTATCGTTTACCGACCGAGGCGGAATGGGAATATGCGGCACGTGGCGGCACGGAAACACCTTATTTCTTTACGGGTAATCCAAAAGACTTCTCCGATCAAGGCTTTTGGCGTAAATTTTTCGACGCTAAGACTGATAGTATAGGTTCTTATGTGATTTATAGCAAGAACAGCAAAAACAAGACGCAAGAACCGGATTTAGTAAAAGCCAATCCCTTTGGTTTAAAGAATATGTTGGGTAATGTAATGGAATATTGTGCCGACAAGTATGATCCTGAAGCTTACGCTAAAAGCGGAAGTAGCGCCACAGATCCATTGGTTACTGAAGGTACAGAATGGGTAGTGAGAGGCGGTAATTACACCTCCGATGCGGCAGATCTTCGCTGCGCTTCCCGTGATTATACCAAACATGAAGCTTGGTTAAAAACCGATCCGCAACAGCCGAAGAGTATCTGGTGGTACTCCGACATCAGAGGAATCGGTTTCCGTGTTGTATGTGAACCTAATAAATAGTATCTAAAAAAATAATATCATGAAAAAAGAGAACAGCATTAGCAGAAGATCATTTCTGAAAAGTTCAGCCCTAGCGGGTGCGCTTGGAGCAATTGGAACAGGTAGTACAGTTGGTGTATTAACTTCTTGTGGTGGAGGTGAAAGTGCGAACGCAATAAAGCCTTTGAAAGAACCCGGTACTTATTACGTGCCCGAATTACCAGATCTGGCAACTGATGGAAAAGAACTAAAAGCTGGTGTAATCGGTTGTGGCGGACGTGGTTCCGGAGCCGCTTTTAACTTCTTGAACGCTGCGAACGGCGTTACGATCGTGGCTTTAGGCGATACGTTCCAAGAACGTGTCGATGATTTGGCAAAGAAATTAAAAGATGAGAAAGGAATTGATGTACCGGCTGATAAACGTTTCGTCGGCTTGGATGCGTACAAACAAGTGATTGATAGCGGCGTAGATGTAGTGATCGTCGCCACTCCTCCCGTATTCCGTCCAGTTCATTTCCAATACGCCACAGAAAAGGGCAAACATTCCTTCTTAGAGAAACCTATCTGTGTTGATCCGGTTGGTTACCGTACCATTATGGCTACCGCGAAACAAGCTGCGGCAAAGAACTTATGTGTCGTAACCGGTACTCAACGCCATCACCAACGCAGTTATGTCGAGTCTTACAAGAAGATCATGGAAGGATTGATCGGTGAGATCACGGGCGGTACGGTTTACTGGAATCAGAATATGCTTTGGTATCGGGATCGTCAACCGGGATGGAACGATTGCGAATATATGATCAAGGACTGGGTAAACTGGAAATGGCTTTCCGGCGACCATATCGTAGAGCAACACGTACATAATATAGATGTATTCACTTGGTTCAGCGGCTTAAAACCAGTCAAGGCTGTAGGTTTCGGTTCTCGCCACCGTCGTATCACTGGCGACCAATATGATAACTTCAGCGTTGATTTCACAATGGAAAATGGTATCCATATGCATAGTATGTGCCGCCAGATAGATGGTTGTGCAAATAATGTAAGCGAATTCATCCAAGGAACCAAGGGATCATGGAGCAGTGACACGATGGAGATCAAGGATTTGGCAGGAAACGTTATCTGGAAATATGATAGCGAGGCCGAAAAAGCGAACTTCAAGCAAACTGACCCGTATACATTAGAGCATGTAAACTGGATCAACTGCATCCGTGGTGGTAAACAAATCGAGCAAGCTTCTGAGACTGCTATCTCCAATATGGCCGCAATCATGGGTCGTGAGTCCGCTTACATGGGTGCCGAGACCACTTGGGATGCCATGACTGCCTCAGCATTGGATTACACTCCGAAAGATTTGAACTTAGGAAAGATGGATATGAGCGGCTTCGTCGTTCCTGTTCCGGGTAAACCAATCGACAAGAAATAATCCAGACTGTTTATGACATTAAATAGAAGAAACTTTTTAAGAACCTCTTTATCCGGCGCTGCTTTAGCGGTAGGAAGTACGGCCTTGGCCTCCTGCTCTTCCAAGCCGGCAAAGACTGCCGAAGGAGAAAAAGGGAGCGACAAGCCCGGCAAGGACCTTGAATTAAAGCTTTCTTTCCAAGAGGGAATCGCCCCGGGTGAAAGTTTGAACGAGAAACTTGATTTTATGGAGAAGTTGGGCGTTGTAGGTTTTGAGCCGGGTGGCGGAGGATTAGCCGACCGGGTAAACGAGATCAAGCAGGCCTTAAACGGACGTAATATCAAAGTGAGTGCCATTTGCGCCGGCTTCAAAGGCTTTATTCTTTCTACCGATCCAGCCATCCGCAAGGAATGCATGGATACGATGAAAGAGATCATCGCCGCAGCCGGTGAATTAGGTTCTACGGGCGTGATCATCGTTCCTGCCTTTAATGGTCAAGTCCCCGCCTTGCCTCATACGATGGAGACACGGGATTTTCTTTGCGAGCAATTCAACGAGATGGGAACTTTCGCCGCCCAGCATGGGACTAGCGTCATCTTTGAACCTTTGAACCGAAAAGAGTGTTTTTATCTACGTCAAGTAGCCGACGCCGCCTCTTTATGCCGGGATATCAATAATCCGGGTGTACGTTGCATGGGCGACTTCTGGCATATGACATGGGAAGAGACCTCTGATATGGGAGCCTTTATCTCTGGTGGAGAGTATCTCCAACACGTACACGTGGCCAGCCGCAAACGTCGCAGCATGCCGGGTGAGGATGGAGATGCCGATAACTATATCAATGGCTTCAAGGGATTGAAAATGATTGGTTATAACAACTACGTAAGTTTCGAGTGCGGATGTCAGGGAGACCGTAACGTGGTAGTCCCCGCCGCCGTCAAGTTATTACGTGAACAATGGGAACAAGCTTGATAAGATGCCTTTAGTATATCCAAATATGCAATTGAGTGAGGTGGTGGAAGAACACCCCTCACTCATTCCCGTAATCAACCGGTTTGGGATTCGTCTCGGGCTTGGCGACAAATCGGTGAAGACGCTCTGTGAAGAACATTCGCTGGATACGGACTTTTTATTGACAGTGATCAATACCTTCCTCAACGAGGAGTATTTTCCGGAGAAGAAGTTACAAACTTTCCATACATCGCAGATCATTGATTACCTGACAAAGACGAACCAATACTATTTACGTTATCAGCTCCCCAATATAGAACGCCATCTAGGTTCCTTTATCTCGATGAGTACGCCCGGCAATCCTACTCTTGGATTGATAGGACGCTTCTTCTCCTCGTTCAAGGAAGAACTCATCGCCCGCATTGAGAAAGATGATAAGATATGGTTCCCCTACTGCATGTCGTTAAGTAAAAAGCTGGGAAAAGAACCGGCGGGAACGATCGATGGATTGCAAATCACCTCCGAGCAACGTACGGAAGATACCATCGAGGCCCTTTTAGCCGACTTAAAAAGTATCATGGTCAAGCATCTTTCGGGAGATTACGACGAGAATTTATGTTATGCCGTCCTCTTCTCCATCTGTAGTCTGGAGAAAGATATCAAACAACACAACCGGATCCGGTATCGAATCCTTACCCCCATGGTCTCGGCCATGGAAAAATTATGTATCTAACGATCTGAAATGCATCGAAACAAACAAATAGCGATCATACTGTCTGATACTCTAAGAAGTATTGGGCTGCAAAGCTTGCTGACCGACTACTTCCCCCCGGTAGAGGTTTGCTATTTTCCAAATTTCGAGATGCTTTCCTCCACAGGAAGCGACACCTACGATTACTATTTCACCGATTCAGATACTCTTGTGCTCAACGCAGATTTCTTCCTCCCGAGAAGAAACAAGACCGCCATCCTCATCGACAGCACCGAAGAACACGGGGCGCTCTCGTCTACGAACCGTATCACGTTACGTTCCTCCCAAGAGACCATTATCGAGCAATTGCAACAATTATTTACGAGCGACAGCTCCGGCAACACCACTACCGAAAACAACAAGGACCTATCCAGCCGTGAGGTAGACGTACTTCAACTGATCGTAAAAGGCATCACGAATAAAGAGATCGCCGATAAGCTGAACATCAGCCTGAACACCGTCCTCACCCATCGTAAGAACATCACCGCCAAGCTGGGCATCAAGACCGTTTCCGGCCTCACCTTCTACGCCATCATGAACGGGATCATCTCAGGTGACGATATCGAACTATAGCGAAGCCAACAAACCAGCTTTCAAAATCACTACATCTAGTGATTGACCATCCTGTTTCTTTACCGTTTCTTCGCGATTGAAAAAATATACTAACAAAAGAAATTCGATGAAGAGACACTACTTAGGTATCATCGCCCTAGGTGCGTTGGGGCTGCAAAATGTATACGCCGAGAATATCAAGGCTAACGAGAACGACACGATAAAAACCTATAACATGGGTGAGGTAATCGTGACCTCATCCACGAAGGAGACAAATAACCTCCGCACGTTACCCGGTTCCGTATCGATCCTTTCCCCGCAAATGATCTCCGGCAGGCAGATCGACGCATTAAAGGATATAAGTTCTTTCGTCCCGAACCTATACATGCCGGATTATGGGGCAAAACTAACCTCGGCCATCTATATCCGCGGTATCGGAGCCAGAAGTAGCGGACAATCCGTGGGCTTATATGTAGACAACGTGCCTTATCTGGATAAAAGCACCTTCGATTTCGAGCTGACCGATATCCAACGCATCGAGGTATTACGAGGGCCGCAAGGAACCTTGTATGGTCGTAACGCCATGGGGGGCATCGTAAATATCTATACCATCTCCCCGTTCGATTACCAAGGAAAGAAACTCTCCCTATCGGCCGGAAGCTACGGGCAATATAAAGTCAAGGCCTCTCATTATGCTAAGTTGAGCGAGACCATCGGATTCACCGCCGCCGCTTACTATGACCATAGCGACGGTTTCTACACCAATGCCTACGATGGGAAAAAGATCGATAAGGAAGACAACGTTGGCGGCCGATTCAAGTTAGAAGGTCGCTTCAATCCGAACTTCCGTGCCTCCTACTCCCTTTCCGTAGATTATACGGATCAAGGAGCGTTTCCATATGGCATGTTCATCGGAACCGGAAATACCGATCACAAGTATGTAAATCCTATCAATATCAACGATCCCAGCTCTTATAAACGGACGGTCATCGCCAATAACCTGTCCCTCGAATACCGGAATGAGCACGTGATACTGAGCAGCATCACCGGTCATCAATATTTCAAGGATGACATGAAGATGGATCAAGACTTCTCCCCTCTCTCGATCTTTACCCTCAACCAAAAGCAAAAGCAAAACGCTTTCAGCGAGGAATTGGCGATCAAGAGCAACACGAGAAATAATTACCAATGGTCCTTCGGACTCTACGGTTTCTACGATGATCTACATACAGACGGCCCAGTCGATTTCAAGGAAGATGGGATTAAGACCGTCCTCCAGCCCGTATTCGATCAATTGAAGAAAGATCACCCTAAGATGCCCTATCTAAAAATACTGGACGATCATCTTTATATTCCGGGTTCTTTCGACACCCCTTCTTACGGCCTTGCATTGTATCACCAATCCACTTATAACAACTTGTTCACGGAAGGTCTGTCAATTACCGCCGGTATCCGCTTGGATTACGAGAAGCAAAAGATGGATTACAATTCTGAGGCTAAGATGAGAATGGGGTTCGGCTTCGTAGAAAACGGACCGGTTATCGACATCGAGAAACTTTTCCCGATCCCAACCACCGTGATGGACGCCAGTGTCTCCCAAGACTTCTGGCAAGTACTTCCGAAAGTCTCTTTAAAGTACGAATGCTCGTCAAACACGTTCACCTATGTATCGGTAGCGAAAGGTTATAAGACCGGGGGCTACAACGTACAAATGTCGGCAGATGTGATGCAAAGCCAGATGCAATACGATATGATGAACGCTTTCAAGGACATGATGCCGATCGAGGTCAAAGAACCTACCCCCATCGAGGAAGTAGCCTCCTACAAACCGGAGAAAAGCTGGAACTACGAGATCGGTATCCGTAGCGAGTTGCTATTCCAACGCCTAAGCGCAGAATTGACAGGTTTCTATATGGACATTCAAGACGTGCAGTTGACCAAATTCGTGAACAGCGGCAACGGCCGTATCCTCACCAACGCCGGGAAAGCCAAAAGCTACGGTATAGAGGCCTCCTTGCGTGCCCGCATCATCGATGGGCTAACCGCCGACGTTAATTACGGTTTCACCCATGCTACGTTCCGGGATTACAACAACGGGAAAGAGGATTTCAAGAACAACTTCATCCCATATACCCCACGTCATACCTTCAACGTAGGACTGCAATACACCCGCCTGTTCCGTAACGCATGGATAGACCAATTCTCCGCCTCCGCCCAATTCAGCGGTGTCGGAAAGATCTTCTGGACCGAGCGAAACGACATCTACCAGAAATTCTACGGAACGGTGAACGCAAAGGTAGGCGTACGCAAAGGTATCGTCAACGTAAACCTATGGAGCCGTAATATAACGAACACCCATTACTCGGCATTCTATTTCGAGTCGTTCGGAAATCCGTTTATCCAACTAGGTAAGCCCTTCCAGATCGGAGCGGAGGTGGCGATCGCCTTTTAAGCGCAAGCGTTCGATAGAAATAAAAAACGGGAGAGCCGGTTCTTACACCAACTCTCCCGATTACTTTATTCCGACTTTCCTATATTCGGTAACTTACTTCAAAAACTATAATCCTTCGATCTTCTCTTCCGGTAAACCGGTGCTCTGGGCAATCAAAGATTTAGATACCCCCGACTCTTTTAAATTCTTGGCGATAGCATATTTCTCTGATAGGCGACCTTTCTCCAGACCTTCCCTCAAGCCTTCCTCCAGGCCTTCCTTCATCCCATTCGCCTTTGCTTCCGCTATCGCTTTCTCTTTTGCTTCCTCTACTTCCTGCAAGAAAGTCTCTTCCGCAAGACGGTTGACATTGTAGCGATCCACGGCACGGTCATAGACGAGACGATTCTCCGGAGAGAGATTCGCCACGGCGGCCAAACGAGATAGATGAGCGAACACCTGTTCTTTCAAGGCATCCGGCATTCGAATCCAATGTTCCATATTCTTTAACGCATAAAAAAGTCTTTCTAATAAAGTTTCGCACTCATCCAGCTCCTTCGTAAAATAAGGGAACTGCAAATAGATCTGCCGGAAATGAGGGTTCAGCGTCTCATGGCTTTCTAGATCCAGAATTCCAGAATCCACACGGAAACGATCCGGTAAATCCGGCGAGAGTACTTCTACCGCTAGCGGAACCTTGACTTAGCAGCTCACCGCACGGCACATATATAATATAATGTACGGTCTACGAAATTCGGATGCTTGCGCTTTTGCATCTCCACGATAATATACTCACCCGTAGAGGTTCGGCAATAGAGATCATCCCGCAATGCTCCCAAAAACAAACCGTTTCATGGCCGCAATACTTAATCAATAATTGCTTTTTTGATTTCTTCAACAATGTATCTCACATCATCGTCTGTGACGTATGGCCCGCTTGGAAGGCACAGACCAACTTTAAATAAGGATTCTGATACGCCATTAAGGTAAGCAGGGGCATCTTTATATACAGGTTGTTTGTGCATTGGTTTCCAAAGAGGGCGAGATTCAATGCCTACTTTGTCTAATGCCATACGCATGGCTTCTACATTGTTATTTGGCTCGCAATCTGTGTGAAGTGTTTTTGCTTGATATGTTACACCGGCAGCACCGCCAACCGCACCTTGAATGGCAACTTCATAAGCGTGTTCTTCACCAACGACATGAAGGTTCTCGTCAAGTACAATTGTATTCAACCAATAGTTGCTATCGAATTTAGATGAAGGATTTTCGTGAAGAGTTATGCCATCCACGTCTGCAAGTAATTCTTTATAAAGTTGGCAAACGTGCTTATGGTGGTTGATATGTTCATCAATCACTGCCATTTGACCACGGCCGATACCTGCGCAGATGTTACTCATGCGATAGTTATAGCCAATGTCGGTGTGTTGATAGTAAGGATATGCCTCGCGAGCTTGAGTGGCGAAGTACATAATCTCTTTTTTCGATTCTGTATCTTGGCAAATCAACGCACCACCACCACTAGTGGTAATCATCTTGTTGCCATTGAATGAAAGTACACCATATTTGCCAAATGTGCCACATACCTTACCACCGTACTTGCTACCAAGACCTTCAGCAGCATCTTCAATAACAGGAATGTCGTATTTTTCGGCTATAGCCATAATTTCATCGATTTTGGCAGGCATACCATACAAATACACTGGTACAATTGCCTTAGGTTTCTTACCTGTTTTTTCAATGCGGTCTTTGATTGCTTCTTCAAGCAATTCAGGGTCCATATTCCATGTGTCCTTTTCTGAGTCGATAAACACAGGAGTAGCCCCAAGATAGGTGATTGGGTGAGAAGATGCACAGAAAGTAAATGACTGCACAAGCACCTCATCACCAGCCTTTACGCCACATGAAATAAGAGCGAGATGTACGGCTGCAGTACCGGCAGACAAAACCACAATCTCTTTATCACAACTACAGAACGACTTTAAGTCGTCCTCAAAACCATTTACATTAGGACCAAGAGGCACCACCCAATTAGTGTCAAACGCCTCTTGAATATACTTTTGTTCCTGTCCACTCATATGAGCCAAACAAAGGTAGATTCTATTTCTTGTCATTTTTATTTATATTAATTTCTTTTGCCGGAATACCAACAACTGCTGCCCCTGCTGGAACTGATTTTTTTACCAATGAGCAAGCTACAACTATTGCATTTTCTCCAATAATAGTTCCTTTATCTTGACGCGCAATTATATTGCTTCTCATTCCTACATACGCCCCATCTTTAATGATGATCTTGTTATGTCTTTGTTTTCTACCATGGCAAGCAAAATACACTCCATAGCTAATAGTTACATTACTACCAATTTCAATCAAATTATAGCACATATCATCAAGATAACATCTCATTCCAATAAAGCTACCTCTACCAATTTTATAACCAATAAGCTTATAAAGAGTTACTCGAAGCGAATTAAACGGGCAACAAGGAATAAATGCTGCTGATAAAAACTTCCTTATGGGTTTCATTATGATTGTCAAAACTGAATATTACCAATAATATGGTATATCTTCATCTTTTATACCTCTGTGCAGCAATTTATATATTGAAGTTGTTGGTTTCATATTAATTCGTTGTTATATATCATTCGTTTGCCGAGGATTGTGCAGAATATCATCTGAATGTCCTTGATAAATGAATAGTTTCTATAATAGTATAGGTTGATTCTTACTTTGTCTGGGAAAATCACTTTATCGTTGTATTCGATTGGATTATCTACTGTTGCAAGTATTTCTTCTTCGTTGCGATATTTAAGACTTGCTGGACCTGTAATTCCGGGTTTCAGATTGAGAATTAAGCGCTCCTCTCCACGAAGATTATCAGCATATCCGGGCACATCAGGACGAGGACCGACGAGACTCATATCTCCTATCAACACATTCCAAAGTTCTGGGAGTTCATCCAATTTGTACTTTCTCAACACTGCACCAAGTGGAGTAATACGATTTTCACCAGCCACTGAAACAGTACTACCACTATGCGAAATAGTCATGCTACGAAACTTATACATAGTGAAAGGTTTGCCATTTTTACCCACACGTTTTTGTATAAAAAATACTGGACCTCCAGGCATCTTAATGTGAATTAACACGCACACCGCACCGATCAGAGGCCACAAAATCAACAGTCCGCAAAGCGATACTACCTTATCAAATAAAAGTTTCATTAAAAATTTGAATTTATTGTTTTAAAAATGGCAATTTGCAGATACCAACTAAAGAACCCCATCCATAAGAAATATGTAGAGTGATGAAGCTTGCTAATAAGTAGCAAAATTTCAAGTGCTTTTTATGTGCCAAATTTGCACTAATCCCCCCCAACAAAAATGTATAACTACAAAATGCGATATATGTAATAATTATGAATGGCGAATATAGTAGTGATAATATTGGCGGTATAATCAATGATAATAAAAACAACAATGGAATAAAATGGCGAAGCGAAAGCGACTTTAATTGTTTCGTGAAGAACACTGTTAATATATTCCATTTCCCATTACCATAGTTGTTCTTGGCAATCGCATGAAAAGTTTCACGAGCAAGATAGGTACAATATGTGTCCGGTACAATATAAATTTTTCCTCCACCACTATGTATTCGCTTGTTCAATTCAATATCCTGATTTCTCTCTAAACGCACATTATATAATCCATACCTTTCAAATACGTCTCTACGCCAGCATCCAAAAGGCACAGTATCCACTTTCATCACTTTATTTACGCCTGTTCTAAAAGTAGAATTGCCCACGCCAAATTTATTGCCAAGCACTTCACGAATGGCCAACGTCTTAGCGTTCTTGTTGAGGACATCTGTTTTGCATACAACGCCAACATTATCAGCGTTCAATTCCATAAGCCTTTTCGTTAGTGCAGAAAAATAATCATTTTGATAATTGGCATGAGCATCTAATCGAATGATGATATCGCCTTTCGATGCTTGAATGCCGATATTCATAGCATAAGGTACAATCTTGTGAGGGTTGTCAAGTAGATAAATAAATGGATATCGTTGAGAGTATTCTGCCACAATGCTTCGAGTTGCATCCTTGCTCATTCCGTCCACAAAGATGATTTCAAGATCATCTTTTGGATAGTCTTGACTCAATAAGGATTCAATGCATTGCCTAATATATTTCTCCTCGTTATATATCGGACAAATAACTGATAACATGTTTATTATTTTCTGAAAAATTTTGATTTTATTTTATTGTATTTATTACCAAAAAGCAATTTAATAATACGCAAGACATACCATTTCAGATACATCTTTTTTCTACAAGAAAAACTTGATATAATGGTGAGTACTTCTTTTGAAGTCATTCCTTGATATACTACATATCTGCCGATTAAATCCATATTTCCCCTACAATTATTTTTTGTAGTAGGTGTTGAAGTATATAGTTTCTTGATTTTATGTTTTTCTGCTGATAATTCAACATAATTTCGTGTATCCCCATTTGGTATTGACGCATAAATATCATTGGAAGTAAACTTCTGCAAAATTCGTAATGATTTTTTCCATTCATTATTGATTTCTTCATCATTCAATTTTGACATTTCATTATGTGAATGAGAATGAGAACCTATAATATGGCCGTGCCTATGTAATTCTTCTAACTGTTTGTCATCCAAAAATAACGGTGTATTTAAGAACTTTGTTGTTATAAAAAAAATGCCTTTCTGATTATACTTTTCCAGTATTGGGGCTATTACATTTAAGAACGATATACCTCCATCATCAAAAGTGAATTCAACTTCAGTATCTATGTTTTTCTTACAATATTCAGATATTGCTTTTACTTGAGCCTCAAATTCTGATACAGATATTTTGTACTGAAATGCACTTGCATTTTGGAAACCACTCTCATGAGGCGTTTCAGTATACACATCATGATACATTAATGCTATTTTCATAAATTTAGAATTTCACTAACCCATTGAATTTACATAGGAAATACTTCACAATATGTTTAGCTTTTATCAAAATAGGATATTTACACTCTATGATTTTGGGTTTTGCATACCTTGTAGGGTTATATTTTTCTTTATAAGGCCTAATGCCTTCCATTTCCAATATTTCAACGCCTTTATCTTTCATTAGTTTTATAGCTTCAAACATTAATAATTCATTTGGACAATATTTTTGATACTTTCGATAGCTTGATGCTCCCCAATAAAAAGCCACCTTATTATGTAATACAAAAATTATTGTTGCCATGCATTCATTTGTATCAGGATGGCGTGCTTCTAAAGCTATAACTTTATCACTATCCAACTCTTCTAGAATACTTTCTGCTCTGTCTATTCCGTACGTTGGTTTGATCCCTTGTTTAGCAAAAACATCAATTAACTGCGCATAATATTCTTTAGCAAACTCATTTACCTTCTGTGGTTTTCTAACAATGACACCTAATTTTTGTGCCTTATGTATTGAGTATTGACAGGACTTTTGTTTAAAACATTTAAATAAAGTATCTATATTAGGTGATATATCTAACCAATAACTTTCGATTCTTTCAACAAACCTAAAAACATTATTTATATCTTGAAAATCAAGACTCCAATCTGCAAATTGAAATAATTGACAATACTTCAAGGAGTAAACTGAAAGTTCTTTATAAATTTCAACTCTTTCTTCTCTGCTAATATCAGACTTTGCAGATATGCCTTGATAACTCGTTGTCCATCCCTCAAAAGGCGATCCAATGATTGTTATACCAAATTTTTTAAACTTATAACCCACGAAATATCCTATGCATTTAGAATCTTTAGATATTTGAACAACAAATGGTTTTAACGAAAGTGTCCTAATCAAAAAATTGTTCCAGCATTGACATTTAAAAACATTTGCATCCACACATGATTCAATCTCAGCCCATGGAATATCTTTCAATAGAATTTCAAAATTATACGTTGCCATTTATTTTGGATTTATAAATATTGAAATGATATAATAAAAAACTTATTATAACTTTATAATCTCTCAAATATCTATATATATTTGATAATCTCATCAACTTTTTTACATCTACAAAATCATATGCATCGATTAAATATTCTTTAGGACATCCACTCAACACAAGTCGTCCTATACTACGTATTATAAAAGCATTAAGCTCTGAAGTATAATTTCTATTTTTGCAATATTTTCGATAAACAAATTTATCTGCATTTATTTTACTCTTAAAACCTTGCATATTAATATTATGACTTGATGAATTCTCATTCATAAAGTAGTAATATACAATTTCATTTAAAACAGCAACTTTATTTACATTATCTATTAATTGAAATGACATTAAAGAATCTTCGGAAATTGACATTCCTTTAAAAGTCATAAAGTCAATCTGGAATAGACTTCGTTTATATATATTAGAAGCAATACCTCCATGGATAGTTCCCCGCAAGAAACTTTTTACTATTTCTTCATTATTACAAAATATTTTTATAGGAGGAGAATATATTGAGATAGTTTTTTTAGAATTAACATACTTCATTCCACCAATAACAATATCAGCATCTTCATTTACAATTTTATTATATAAAAGTTCAATTGCATTAAGAGGTAAGTAATCATCACTATCTACAAACAATAAATAATCAGCGATAGCATTTGTATAACCTGTTTCACGGGCACACATAGCTCCCATGTTTTCTGTATGATTTATAAGTCTAAATCTACTATCCTCTTTGATAAAATTATTAATGAGATTTTTACTATTATCAGTTGAACAATCATTTACAATAATGACTTCAAATTTTCCAAGAGTCTGATTTGCTATACTTTTCAAACACCTGTCGATATATTTCTCTGCATTATATACAGGAATTATAATAGACACCTTCTGGATCATTATAGAATATTTTTTAGTTTTTCATTAATTTGTAATGCGACATAGTTCCAGCTAAATTGACAAATAAGATTCTCCTGTGAAGAATATTTATCGAAGTTTGTAGCGACTTCAATTATTGCATTTATTATTTCTTTTCTATTATGAGAATTAACAGAAATTCCTACATTTTTGAACATTCCATCAATGCCTTGACCTTTGGAATATATCAAGGGAAGTCCTTGACTCAAACATTCCAAATATACCAATCCAAAGGTTTCACTATGCGAAACCATTATAAAAGCATCATTTGCTCTTATAATTTTCAACAGCTTGTCCTTATCATATACAGGTCCAAAATAATTAATACAATTTTCCTGTGTCGATATTTTGTTCACATAATCTTGATATTCACCTTTTGATCCCACGATAGACAACTGTAAATCTTCTATATATTTTCGAGCCTCCTGAAAAGATTTTATTAGCAATTTTACATTTTTATTTTTCCCTAAATCTCCGATATATAAAAAATTACGCAACTGTTTTTTTGATGCAATATTATTGACTATTGCATTATCTATCCAAAATTCATCAATTCCATTTGGAAGAACCTGTATACCCCTCTTTGTTTTATAATTCAGCAACCGAAAAGCTATACTGTTGCATAAATTATTTTTAATTGATTGCGAGATACAAATTACCAATTCTGCATTTTCTATTATTTTCTTACCATAATACCAAGTATGAAACATCTTTTTCAAGTACATATTAGTATCTGTTCCTCTTACCGCTATTACATATGGGATTTTATATTTTTTAGACAGTTTGTTAGCCACACCACCATCTGACAAGAAAGTACTTGCATATATCAAATCATAGTCCGTTATGTCGACTGTATGCTCAATTAGTTTCAGTTTATTCTTTATTTTATAGAAAATATTTATCCGTTGTAATATAAAGTTACAATTTGACAATATATTGATTTCTTTATAATTATCAGTCTCGCTTAACGCATCTTTTATTTCATTATTACGAGTATTAACACATAATAATGTCACATAATTATTCACATCTTGCAATGCTAAATTTTTGCACAAATTCCTATAAACTTTAGAATTTTCCTCGTCTGTTATATATAGTATTTTCATCGCTTAAATGAAGCTTTTCTTGATATATGTTTCCTTGTTAATATATGTACCATAAAAATCGTCAGTAGAATCCCGTGCGTAATTAATGCGGTACTCAAAGATGTACTATTAATTAAATAAAAAATAATGAAGGCAACGAAAATCTTTAACTCGTCATTAATATTATTCACTATTTTATCACTGATTTTCAGCAATAATGCATATATAAATGGATAAATAATCGCGCCTAAATACCCTAGATTCATAAAAGCATCAGTAAACAACCCATTATTAGCTCTCATCTCAGGAGCATTAAAATACAAATCTCCAATGATAAAATTATCTCAGCTCGTTGAGTATAGAATAAAGGACCATTTTTCACGATATAATCAAAAAGCTACAATCTAATATACATGGCACATATATTACCCTATACCTAAGTTAAGTGAATCTTCAGCCATGACAAAATACAGGGTAATATATTATTACTCAGTATTTTATAATTTTAAAAGTTTTGAGGAATTAAAGATATTCTTGTATTTCGTATTGTATTATAGTCTACCGTCAACAACAGCTCTATCCAAGTTACCCTTTACATCGTAGATAACATGCTCTGGTTTAGCGAATGATAAAAGCTCAAAGTTAGCAAAATCCTTATGTGCAACAGCAGAGATGATGGTATCGTATTTATCACCTTCAGGTAATTCGTTCATGATGTCAATGCCATACTCTCGTTTCACAGCTTCCGCACTTGCCCATGGGTCAAATACAGTGATGTTGTTAGTGAACTCTTGAAGAGTGGTATAGATATCAACCACTTTCGTATTGCGGATATCTGGACAATTCTCTTTGAAAGTAATGCCGAGTATAAGAATTTTGGCATCTTTCACCATCACGCCTTTCTTATTCATCAGCTTAATCACCTGCTGCGCCACATACTCACCTATACCATCATTCAATCGACGAGAGGCAAACATTACACGAGGAAGTACCCCATATATTTGTGCTTTTTGAATCAAGTAATAAGGATCCACCGAAATACAATGGCCACCCACCAGACCGGGTTTCAATTTGATAAAATTCCATTTAGAAGCCGCCGCCTCAATCACGTCATTCGTATCGATACCCATTGCGTTAAAAATCTTAGCCAACTCATTCATGAAAGCAATATTCACGTCTCGCTGCGAGTTCTCGATAATCTTCGAAGCCTCCGCCACCTTGATACTTGGGGCTTTATGAGTCCCATTTATCAAGACTGCGTTATACACTTGATCTACAATGTCCGCTATCTCTGGAGTGGATCCCGAAGTTACCTTCTTTATTTTCTCCACCGTATGTTCCTTGTCCCCCGGATTGATACGTTCTGGCGAATAGCCGGCAAAGAAATCCTTGTTAAACTTCAAACCTGAGATTTTCTCTACAACCGGAAGGCACTCCTCTTCCGTTACACCCGGATAAACCGTTGATTCGTACACCACGATATCCCCTTTAGAGATTACCTTCCCCACCGTCTCACTCGCACCCCATAACGGACGAAGATCTGGACGGTTATTCTCATCCACAGGAGTGGGGACAGCCACTACATAAAAGTTACAATCCTTTATATCATCTAACCGAGTCGTACAACGAAATCCATTCGCCAAAGCTACCCGGAGCAATTCATCACTCACTTCCAACGTAGCGTCGCACCCTGCATTCAAGGCATCCACACGTGCCTGATTCATGTCGAAACCAATCGTCTCAAACTTCGTTGAGAAAAGACGGGCTAAAGGAAGCCCTACGTAACCGAGACCGATCACACAAATTTTTAATGAATTCATATTCTCTAATAAATTAAAAAATCAATTCTCTATTCAGTGAATAAATACATCTCAAAACTAATATCCACACAAGTAATCAATAAGATACATCTCTGGCAAACTAGGAAGTAATGTATTTTTTATCTTTTTTATCTTTTCGTAAAACTTGGAAGAAAGAGTTTTTCCATCGACAAAATCCAATAAATGGATTCTGTCGATATCTTACCAATAAAATCAGAATTTCAAAAATATATTTCAAATGTATTCTCAATAACTCATAGACATAATACATGACAGAAGATTGATACTGCCTCAAATCATGTTCTCTTAAAAATTTATTTCGCCGTAAGGAGACCTCAAATCTAGCACGCATCACAAAGTAATCCCTACGCTTAGTAAGCGAACCCTTTGAAACAGTTGCTATATATACAATCTTATCATAAGCTTCTACCCTTTTTGCATAATAACCTACCAAAAGTGAAAAAAAAACATCATTAGATGCCACACATTCGTCAAATCGAATCTGATATCGCCTTATCAAATCATGTTTTACCATTTTTGAGCAAGGGGATGAGAAACTTACGCGAAGCTTATTTTCTGAAATACGACCACCTAGATAATCTTTAATCAAATTTGTATAAAGATCTCCTCTATCTGAAAATTCTCCTGTATCTAGATAAATACCCCCCATTCCAAAATATACTATCTCGGCATCACTCTCAAAACATCGATAGAATGTATCAAATGCATCATCCTCTAAATAATCATCAGCGTCCACAAAAACAAGCCACTTACCATGAGCTTTTTCAACACCAACATTTCGAGCTCCACCAGCACCTCGTTTAGGCTCACTATATAATAGTGTGTATTCCCGAGCTACTTTTACATCTTCTTTTTTTATCGGTTCTAGGCTATTATCTACTAAAATCACCTCAATTTTATCCGATTGGGGTATCGTAGAAAATAACTTTGGAAGATATCGCAACGAATTACGATGCGGTATAATAATTGAAAAATCTTTACTATAATTCATAATAAAAAAATTTATCCAGTAATCCTTTTCTGAAATACAGAATTAACATTTATCAACTGAAGAAACGAGACTCCGCAAATAAACGGAATGAGCTCAAATTCAGAATTAGGATATGATCTTTGAATAAAAGACAATAGATACAACAACAACAAAGAGTACGAATATATACCATATCCTTTACAACAACTTAAATAAAACAACACAAATACAACAACACCTATTATACCATTGGTTGCTATATAACGCTTATAACCAGCATTCCCTCTTCCATATATTGAAAAATCAGGCTGCCATCCAAACCATTTATCCGTTGTATTTATTTTTCTTTTAAATTCTTTTTCGAAATCATCCGAAAATCTATTATTCCCTGCAATATCACCATCCTCTATTGTTAATCTTTCTATAATCAATTTATTAAACATATTTTCTTGATCTAACCGATCCACAAATACAGAAATCGACATAAAAGTAAATAATATCGCAATTAAAATATAAAAAATACTATTTTTATTTCTAATAATATTAATCATAATAATTCCTGTTATAATTAAAACATATGCAGCTAATGAAAATGATAAAATCGCAGAAATCATCATTATCACATTATACCATCTCTTCAAATTAAATTTTTGTGTATATAATAAAAATGACAAAACCATACCTAAATGTCCAGGCTCAAGAAAAACAGATTGAAACCTTGGTAATACAAAAAACCAATTCGTATCATAAGTTAAAAAAAAATAATAATTTCTAAAATAGTACTGATCTGCATAATCAGTATAAGTAAACGGTAAAGATATATCTAGCAAAAAACAAGCTAAAAAATATAACAATGAAACAGACAATAGAGCAGAAAAACATTTCAATATAAAAACCAATAATTTTACTCTAAAATGATCTTTTAAGAAAATCAGAACAGAAAAAATAGAGATAGAAATAATAGCCCCTAATACCCCAGTAATATTTTCAACAACAAAGACCAAGTATAAAAAAAATAATGACAACAAGAATACTGATATAATTTTCTTATTTGTAATAACAAAAAAGGATTTGCAAAACAAATAAAAAGATATTGAAGTAAAAAATGACAGCATCATTACGATTCGTTCAATACCCCAAAATGTCCACATATGCATTGAAGAAAAAAACAAGATAAGCATAGACAATTTATATGCCATTAATATATTTTTTCTCACAAAAATCATCAACATAATCTATAAAAATAACATATTTACACTACATAAACTCACAAAACATAGAATTCATTTTATTTTTTGAACAAAAGAGGCTAGAATATTTTTTTCATACGAATTCATATTCACAATTACATTAATCGGCACATATGCCAAGGAAAATAAAATAATATAAACGCATAAATCTAAGGCTGTAATGATTGGAATATATAACTTCAAAATCAAACATACTACCAAGGCTAACACTGGAAGCCACGACATACATACAATTTCTTTCCAATAGCGAATCACATCAATTTTAGCAATCCAAAAGAAAATCATGTTCGAAGCCAATACATTTGATAAAAAGATTGAAACAGAGACAGCGCAAGCACATCCATAAATACCGAAACGGCTCGTAAAAGGAAAGATCAAAGCCAATCCAATCAGTGAACCGATAATCAAAGAGATAGACCGATATTTCACTTTATTCTTCGCCTGTAAAACCACAATTCCCACATTACTAATCAGATTAAACAGATAAGGAACCATGATTATCATAGAAATGTAATAAGTATCGACATAATCCCGTCCTCCCCACAAGATGATAAACTCCTTTCCAAAAATAATGAAACCTACCAATATAAACGACATCACGAAATATTGTAAGCGTCCTACCCGAATAAACAGATCTGAAATTTCTTTATCTCTCTCATCTTTAGTATTCAATGCCACGATTTTAGGTAATAAAACACTGTTTAATGCCGTCGAAAAAGAAGTAAATAGATACTTCAACTGAATGGCCAGCGCATAAATCGCCACTGTTGTCGCACCTCTGTAAAT
>OLFV01001587.1_pt1 | contig 20756 bp, 27 predicted proteins | sample 1605551 | NCBI WGS metagenome assembly OLFV01 (sample SAMEA3888922, study PRJEB22519) | human gut metagenome | biome: human gut; feature: human-associated habitat; material: faeces | place: Denmark | collected 2011
ATCTACGGGGCAAGCCCTACGGTCATGCCAGCTTCGGTTGACATCCCGATCTGCCTGTATCTCGGCCTCCACACTTAGGCCGGGAGGCCAAGATATATACACACGGGGAGCGCGACATTGACCGGGCGGTTTTCTTCGGCTGTCGGGACCACACGAGACGACTCAAAAGACAGACCTCCTGACGCTTCTGTTTCATATGTTATAAGTGTCAGAGGACCGATCAGTGTATGCCAAGAAAAAGCGCCCTCGGCTTGTGCGCCAATCTGATTTGTCGAAAGGTACGGAGCGTTCGCTGAGATATTACGTGCAGCATCTCCCTGCGCCGAGCCCGCCTCCCGGCCCGCCCCCTGCGTCCACCCTCGGAAAGGCGTTCATCAACATAAAAACTCAAGTCGAAAGGCCAAGATAGATGATACATGGAACATCAATGCTCGCAGGCATGACGGTTTGTGATGATCCGTAGACAGGGTTAGAATTGGAGGCATCGATGATCAGATTATCCCAGACTCCAGCTGTCTTCGTTTCCAAAGCGACAGCCCCATTAGGTTCCCAGTGCGCTTGAAAGACTCCATTGGCTCCGCCTTGTGCTATCGACATTATGTTCCACCCAGACCAAGAGCCTAAAATATTAGGCACCCCCGGTGTGTTGTATCCGCCAGCTTTCCCTATCCCCTGCCCCCAAGCTCGGAAAAACTGTTCGCTTAGGTTAGGAACGTATAATCCCGTAGGGTTAGCAGCATTTGGTCGCCATTTTCCGAGGTTAGCTGCGATGGTGGCGGAGTTCGCGTTATACGCCAGCAACATCCCTGCGAACCCTCCGGCATCGTATATCTTTTTCAGTTCGGGCCAGTCTGCGAACAGCGCGAGGTCGCCGTTCGCCCAGACGTGCCCGGCGGGCAGGGTCGTGGAGCGCCAGTAGCGCGGGACGCCGATCATCGAAAGCCGGAAGGCTTCTGAAGCTGTCACGCGGGCGTCGTTCCCTTGACACGCCGTACCCGCACCAGTGCCGTACTTGACCGTCAGCGTCCGGTTCGCCGTAAGCGAACCGCCTCCGGAGAGCCCGGTTCCGGCGATAACCTGAACGGTTGTCGGGACAGCACCGATATCCGCAGGAGTGAGCGCGTCCGTGCCCCCAGTCTTGTGTGTGGCTTTGTGTGCCGTGGGCGTCCGGGCATTGCTCAGACGGGCGTCGTTCCCTTGGCACGCTGTGCCCGCAGCCGTGCCATAGCTGACCGTCAGGGTCCGATCCGCTTCGAGAGTGCCGCCCCCACTGAGGCCCGTGCCCGGTTTGATCTGAATCGTCTTGTCCGCGGCCCCGATGTCCGCTGGCGTGATGGCGTCCGAACCTCCGGTCTGGTGCGTAGCCTTGTGCGGCTTTGGCGTCCGAGCGTCCGCAAGGCGCACGTCATTGCCCTGACACGCCGTGCCCGCCGTGTTGCCGTACTTGACGGTCAGCGTCCGGTCGGCTTCGAGCGTGCCGCCGCCCGTGAGCCCCGTCCCGGCCTTGATCTGCACGCTCTTGCGGGCCAGCGTCTCGTGCGCCCCGCCGTCCTTGTTGTGCGCGTCGAGCTTGCGGTCGACGTACTCCCGCGTCGCCAGCACCTGCGCCGGGTCGATCTCGATGGAAACCGTGGCCGCATCGAGGACGCGGATGATGAGCCGCACAAGCAGATCCGTTGCCGCGCCGGAACTGATATCCGGCTTCTCGGTCAGCGGCGTGTTGCCCACGGCGAACAGCGTCCCGTCATCCATCCACAGTCCCACTTCGCGGATGTACCAGCCGCCCTCGGCCTGCGGGATGAACAGCTCGGCGGTGAACAGATCCGGGGTGGCCGGATCAAGCACGATGTCATTGATCTGGGCGCGGAACCGTTCGTTCACGAGCTTCGTCATTGTGGAGAGCGGCGTCACGGGGTTGCCCCCGCCGTCGCCCACGGACATATGCGAGAGCTTGACGGTCTTGCCCTGCGTCAGCGCCTCTCTGACGGCGTTGCGTCCGGCGTTCGTCGTTACGGTGCGGAATTGTTGGCTCATATCTCCTCCGGTGCGATGGTCAAAATGTGCTGCCAGTGGGCGACGGCGCCCGTGTTCAGCGAAAGTTCCTGTTCCAAATCCGTGATTTCCTCGGGCCAGATGGTCATGGTGTTCCCCATGCCGAGCACGGCCCCGAAACGCGTTTCGCAGTTGCTGCCGAGCGCCACGGTGATGCCGAGGTGGTCGAGGTGCGAACGGGTGTTTTTCGTTTCGAGGATGATCTGGCGGGCGCGGTTGATGTCGTCGGCGACGATGCCCTGCTCGAACAGCGTCACCAACACTTTGAAATGGTACGGCTGGCCGCCTTCGTAGTCGTACCATTCCGTCACTGTCGTCTCGACGTTGCCGAGGGCGGCGGTCACGGCGGTTTCCACGGCCCACGGCGTCCCTTTCTTGCGGTGCACGGCGATGGCCGTCTTCACCATCTCCAGCCGTTCCGCGTACGTCCGGGCGATGTCGTAGTTGTCGACGTGGAGCTGCCACGCCAGCAGGTCGAGCAGCGGCTCCTCAAGCGCCCGTAAGCCCCCGGCCTGTTCCGCAAGGCGGCGCAGGGGCGGCAGCAGGTCCGGCTCCTTGCCGTAGAGCCGCGCGTACAGCAGCAGCGACGGGATGGCCTTCACGGACGGCACAAGCAGCCCGTCCAGCGCGTCGGCCGCCGCCCGGATCGCCGGATCGCCAGCGATGGAATCCGGGAGCAGCTCAAGGAACGGCGTGGAACCGATGCGCCGGCTACTCATCTTCAACCCCGCCGAACGTCATGGACACGGACGTCTCGCGCGCTATCTGCGTCTCGGTGAGCCGCTGGAAAACGGGTGTCGCCAGTTCCACGCGCTTGGCCCCGGCGTTGCGCATCCGGGCGATCAGCTCGTCCGGGTTGATGTCCCGCCCCGGCTTCGACCGCTGCCAAAGGCGGTATCCTTCCACAGCGGCGTCCACGGCCTTCGTGATCGAGGCCAGCAGCGTGGAGTCGGACGACGACAGGAACCACTTCCCGGCAAGTGCGTACTCCACCGTCTCCGGCGACCCGACGAGCACCTTGTCGGTGAGCGGGCGCACGTCCTTGGGCGTCAGCGCGTTCTCCACCTCTTCGATCATGGCCTCGTCCGGCAGTTCCCCGTCCGTCATGACAAAGCGGACGTCAACGATGCCCGGCGTCGGGGAGGTGACGCTCACCGCGCTGATGTCGGTGCTCACCGCCTTGACCCGCGCTTCATACGCGCCGTTCGGCCCGGCAACGGAAAAGCTCTCCGGAGCCATGCGGATGCGGTCGCGGAACCGCTCGTCCCCCTCCTCGTCACAGCCGGAAAGCGTGGTGGCCACGTTGCTCACCAGCGTGATGTACGGCAGCGGATCGACGAGGCGGCATATCTGGCCCGGCAACAGGCCGTTGCCCGAGGCCCCCGCTTCCGTGGCCTTCGCGGACGTTTCGACAAAAAGCTCCCCCGCGGGAAGCACGGCGTCGGACAGCGTGGCGAACATGACCCCGCCGGACTGCGTGGTCACGCGCGTCCCCGCAGGGATGGGCACGGCGAAGTCCAGCGCCTCGTCGACGCCGAAACGCACGGTCGTCCGGGCGGGCTGCGGCTGGATGCGGATCACACCCATCGGCGCGCCGAGATGGTCGAGATGCCCGCCCCGCGCGTAGGCAAGGAGGTTCTGCTTCCCGGCAAGGTCGATCAGGCCGTTCTGGACGGAAATGACGTAAGCCAGCGATTCCAGAAACAGGCGCACGGGATCGCCCGGCTGGAACGTCGCCTTGGCGATGGCCTCATACGCCGTGATGATCGCCGTCTCCGTCTCCCCGGCGCTCTGCGGAGCGAAAGAGACGGACGGCAGGCCCGAAAGATCAGCGAAAGTCATTCAGGTACTCCTTGCGGATTTCGACAGTGACCACGGGCGTCAGCTTCCCGTCAGCAGCGCCGGACGTATCCGTCCTGAAGGTCACGCTCTTGACCTTGATGCGCGGGACGCAGCGCTCCAGCCCCCGCCCAATCTCCGCGACGAGCAGCGGCCTCGACTCGGGCAGCGGCAGGTCGATCAGCTCCCACGACAGGCCGAAATCCCGGTCGAGCGGCACGCTCCCCTTACGTGTGGCCAGCGCCGTGCGGATTTCCTGCGCCAGACCGCGCAGGCCCGTCGCGCCGATCTCCACGGACGCGGGCACGCTCATGTCCACGGTCAGTTCCATCAATTATACTCCGTGAGGTTCAGGGCTATTTCGGCGCTCATGGTCACGCCGTTGTGGAAAATCCGGTGCTGCACCTCAACGCTTTTGAGCACGTACAGGCCGTAGTAGGTCAGGCCGAGCACGAGCGGCACCTCCTCGCCGAGCACCGTCAGCTCGCGCAGGGCGTCGATCCGCATGTCCACGGTGAGCGCCAGCGGCGTCAGCGGGAAAAGCTGGACGGTCAGGCTGAGGGTGTCCAGATTGCGGCCCGTGTGCTGCACCTTCGGAAGCCCGGACACGCATTTGTGCTCGGCAAACTGGATTTCCCGCTGCTGCTTGAGGTCGCGGAACGTCGCCACCTCCGCGTCGGTCACGGTGAAAAAGAAGGTGCCGAGGACGCCCTGGTACATCATTTGGGCGCTCCGGTGGTCCCGCCGTGCGGACAGTCGTGGACATGGCCGAGGAAGGAAATGCCGTTCACGGTCACGTCTCCCCCGGTGACGGTTATGTTGCCGCGATGCCGGATGTTCCCCTGCGTCGCGGCCTCCGTCCCCCCGCCTCCGGACCCGCCCATCGAGAGCGCGGGCGTGTTCAGGCCGATCTTCGCCGCCGAGGTCAGCTCCAGCGCGCCGCCAGCCGTTACCTTGCCGTTTCCTTGAAGCGTCACTTCAACATTTCCGGTCACGCTGGCCTCCACGTCGCCTCTGACCGAGGCCCTGAGTTTGTGCGCGGCGCGGTCGTACTCAAGCGTGGTGCCGTCGCTGAACGTGCGGTGGAACTTGTCGCCGCTCGACACGGGCGGGGTCTGCGCGCCGTACATGGAGCCGAGCACGAAACCCTCTTCGAGCCCGTTGCCGAGGAACAGGCACAGCACCTGATCCCCCACGTCCGGCAGGTCGAAAGCCATGTCCGCGCTGGCTCGGGGGACGAGCACGGGGAGCCACCCGGAGACGAGCTTCGCGGTCACGGTGTCGCGGAACTCCACCCGGACGCGGTGCTTCTCAGGCTGGCGGGACACGACAAAGCCCACGCGGGCAAGTTCGTTCATCTTCATATCCATCAGTAATCCAGCGCCTTTTCCAGCTCCAAGCTGGTCGTGTATCCGCCGTCAGCCGAAAACGTGTGCGTCGCCTGGGCGATCACGTACTTCGAGTCGAAGCGGCCCCATCCCTGAATGTCCAGCACGGTGCCCGCCCGGAACCGGGTATCCCCCATGCCGGACAGCGAGGCGGTCTGTTCCTTGCGGTTCTTGTCGCGCAGCTCCGCCTTCGCCATGCGCTCGGCCTGCGCCTGATTCTCGATCCGCTTGTTGATGTAGAGCACGCGCCCGGTCGTGGGCGGGATGTTCGGCTCGTACTGCGTCTCTATCGTCTCGGAATCCGCCGCTTTCGTGTAGCCGACCACGCATTGCGTGTAGATGCCCTCGGTCGTCCGCTTGGCCCGGAAGGACTGGAAGTCCAGCCCCTCGCCGGGGTCGGCCTCCGACGCCCGCCTGATGGCGATGGGCTCAAGCTGATCCGCCGTCTGGCCCGCGTACACGACCACCCTGTCGCTTTTCACCGCAAGCCGGAGGCCCTGCTCCTTGGTGATGCGCTGCATGAACTCAAGGTCGCTCTCCTGCCGCTGCTCCACCCGCTCGTAGACCAGCTCAGGCCCGCGGTAGAGCGTGTCCAGCCCGGCGGCGCCGGCAATGTCCGCGATGACCGTGGTGATGGGCGTCTTCTCCCACGAGCGGGTCTTCTTCTGGAGCATGAGCGAGGATTTCACGGCGGCGGGCACGGCCTTGACGGTCACGGTGTCGCCTCCCTCCGCGCTCGACTCCAGCTCCATCTCGTCCACCTCGAACTTCCCGCAGGGCAATTCCTCGACCGCGCCGATCTCCCGCCAGTTCTCCGTGAGGATGCTGGCCTCGATCACGTCCCCGGTCTGCGGGAGCCAGTCGCCTTGCCAGATGCCCTCGCGGTCCTCCAGCACGATCTGGAGGTCGTCCAGCTCCTCGTCGGCCTTGTCGGTGTAGGTCAGGCTGACGAGGTACGGCATGAGGTCGAGGGTCACGTCATGGCCCTTGATGCTGACGGTCACGGCTGCGCGGCGCATCACATGCGCTCCCACGGGGGCAGGGAGGACACCTTGGCGACAGGCGGCGCTTCCGGCGCAGCCACGCGCACGTCGCCGCCGAAAATCAGGACGTCCAGCTCATCCACGTTCTCAGGGAACAGCGTGCCGAGCCGCAGCTCGTCGCCGTAGGCGTCCTTCGCAAGCTGATCCCATGCCTGCCCCTGCCGCGTCGTCTTCTCACTGGGCATGTGCCGTCCTCGCCTTGTCCGAGCGCATCCTTTCGAGCGCGCGCCGAACGAGCTTTTCAAACTCCGGCTCCAGACGCCGGAGTTCTTTTTTAAGCGCGGGCAGATTCCCCGCGTCCGCGATGTTGAAATGCTGCACGATCTGGATGTCCCCCGAAGCCTCCGGCTGGCGCTGCGCGGAAGCCTTTTTGTTGCGCTCCAGCAACATCGGCGTTTTGGGAAGCACGGGCGGAAGGGCATCGCGGCCGAACTTCGCGCCGACCGTCCGGGACCACTGGTCCGGGGCCGAGCCCAAGGCATTCTTCAAGACCGCGAACGGCGATCCGCTCCTGTCCTGCCGCTGGACGGGGTGGAAGATGGCGCGCGGGGCGGGCTGAGGGGATGATGAAGACGCCGGGATGTTGACGACAGCCGGGGGGATGTCCGGCTCGCTCACCTTCGAGAGCGAGGCGTCGAAGAGTTTGGGCAGGCGGTCAAAGGTCTTGTTCAGGCCGCCGACGAGGTTCTGCCCGGCTTTCGAGAAGGCCACGGTTTCGGAGTCTCCGGACGACGAGGGCAAAAGCACGGACGTGCCCACGGGCTTCGATGCGTCCTTGTCCTTTTTCGAGGCAGCCGGGATGAACACCGTGCTGAACCTGTTCCTGCTGTCCAGCGATACGACCGTGACGGGTCCGGCGCCCTTCCCTTTCTTGCCCTTCTTTTTCTTGCCGTCCTCGTCGCCCCAACCGCTGAAATCCGGCGCGGGCAAGGAATCGTCGACGAAGTCGCCGCCGGGGGCGTCGCCCGTGGGCATCCCGGGAAGCTGCTTCGCCGTTTCCATCGGCTTCGGACCGGCTGGCTTGTCCGGAGCTTTGTCTTCCGGCTTGGGACCGACCATCTCGGCGTTTTCGGCGGGCATCTCACGGAGCCCCCCCTTCTTTTGCCGAGCGGCAGGTTCATTTTGCCCCCCATCAAAACCCCAGTTCAACGCCGTCTCGCTGTTCTTTTCGGCATTTTCCATGCTCATGAAGTCGAGGGCTTCCGAAACCCACTTGGCGGCATCACCGATCCACTTGATGAACCCCTTGATCTTATTCACCGCCCACTGGAATTTTCCGCAGATCCACTCCCACATTTTGCTGAAATACGGCCCGACCACAGACCAGTTCTCGGTGAGCCAGTAGGCCGCCAGCCCGATGCCTGCGATGGCGATCCCGACCGGGCCGAACGCAAACTTCAACGCGCCGAGGCCCACTTTGAGGATCTTCGTTCCTCCTTCCAACACCTTGAGCCCACGCGCCGCCCACACGGAACCGATGGAGGCTTTCTTCTGGATGCCTACGAGACTCAACATCCCCGAACCAAGGCTCTTGACCGTGCTGACGGAACCTTTCCCCACATCCGCCCACGACAGATGCGCCGCCCGGTTCAGGAGCGCCGCTATGGTGCCGCCCCTTGTCGCCGCTGTGTTGGCGATGGTCGCCCCGCGAAGCGCCAGCATCCCGCCCTTCACGGCGTTGATCGTCGTCGCAAGGCCATTGTAGACGTAGCCGAAAACGATACCGCCAACGGTCAGGGCCGCCAGCGCGCCCACGCCGCCGAGCAGTGCCGTGGTGACGTTCGGATATTCCTTGGCAAACCCCGTAATCACGCCGACGCCCTTGCTCATGGTCTTGAGGAAGGCGTTGTAGGCTGGCAAGGCCGCGTTGCCGACCGTGATGCCGAGGTTGCGCGTCTGCTGCGCGAGCTTGGCCTCTTCGGTGGCCGTGGTCTTCATCCGATTCTGGTACTCTTCCAGAACCGAATCATCGACGTTCGAGTTGGCGATTTCAAAGGCTTGCTTGAGCAAACCAAGGTTTTCCAGCAACGGCGCGATGGCGGCGATGCTCTCCTGCCCGAACAGCTTCATTGCGACTTCGTTCTGGCGTTCTACGGGAACGCGCTTGATTTGCTTCAAAAGCGTCATGATCGCGCCCTTGGCGTCGGTCTGCATCTGCTTCTGCATGGCCTTCGGATCAAGCCCTAGACGGCTGAAAATCTCCTTCTGATCCTTGGTCATGGAGTTGCCGAGCGCGAGGACATTCGTAAAGTTCTTCATGGCTGTGCCGGCCACTTCCACTTCCGCCCCGGACGCCTTGAAAGCCATGCCGAGCGCGGCGATGTCCTGCGACGCCATGCCGGACCCCTTCAAGAGCGGCCCCATCCGGGTGAAGATACGGTCGATCTCGCCCGCTTCGCCGTTCATCTCGTTCGAGAGGGCGTTGATCACGTCAGCCGTGTGCCGGGCTTCCTGCGAGGTCATGCCCATGCTCGACCGCCATGTCGCCAGCGAGTCGCCCGCCTGTTCCGCTGTGACGCCCCACGCGATGCTCATCTGGATGGCCTGCTCGGTGTTCGACCGCATCTCCTCGCGGGTCTTGCCGAGCCCGGCCTGTGCCCCGGAGGTCATGATCGCCACCACGTCCTCGAACGACTTGCCCGTCTCCGAGGACATTTTCAGGGCGTCCTGATAGACCTGCCCGAGCAGCTCGTCGTCCGCGCCGTTCATGACCTTCTTGAGATCCGCGAACGTATCTTCGGCGCTGACGGCCAGCTTCACCGGAATGGCAGCCGTCGCCGCCTGTGCCGCGCCGCCGATGAGACGCCCGTTCAAATCCGACCGCTGATCACGCAGCTCATTCTTCCGGGCAATGTTCGCGCTGAGGGCGTCACGGTGGCTCTTTGCCCGGTTCATCGCCGCGTTCAGGGCGTCATAATCGTGCCGCAGCTTGGTGACGGAACCGGACACCTTCACGGCTTCGGCATTCTGTTCGCGGAACGCCGCGTTGGACTGGTAGAGCCGTCCCTTGAGGGAAGCAACCTTTCGTTCCGCCCGCTCGATCTGCGCCGCGAGCGTCCCGGTGATGTTGCCTGTCCTTTCGGCCTCGGCCCAATACCCGGCAAGCTGCCCCTTGGCTTCCTTGAGGCTCCCTACGAGCTTTTGGGTCTTTTCCCGCTGGGCGAGCAAGGAGGCCCCGATCTTCCCGACCGGGGTGCCCTCCATCGCCCTGATGGACTGCGTTACCTTGGCGATCTGCCCGTTGGCGGAACGGAACGCGGAGCCGAAACTCCCGTCCAGATTCGCCCCGAGGCTGAAAGAAACGCCGAACTCACTCGCCATTGTCCATATCCTTTGCGGCGTCGGCATAACCGACGAACGCTTCCGGTGTCAGATTGCGGATTTCCGTCCTGCTCCAGCCGCTGAATTTCGCCAGCGACAGCATCGCTAGGCGGAGGCCGTGGAGCCTTCCCCTTGCGTCGTAGCCGTCGCGGTTTCGGCCTCCTCCTTCTTTTTCGGCTTCGTAGGGCGGAGGGAATTGTGCGCCGCGCGGATCGCCCCGATGTCGTCCTCGTCGAGCGTCCGGAGCACGTCGTAGGGAACCCCCGTCACGATGGACAACGTGCACAGCTCGACGGTGACAGGGTTGTTCCCCCGGTTGAAGGAGATGGCCATGTCCATCGCGTCCTCGTCGTCGCCAAGCGTGGCCCGGCGCAGGGTGAGGATGTCGGTCTTTTTGCCCTGCACGGTGATGGGGGCGCTCAGGGTGGCTTGCGCGGTCTTTTCCATGATGTTTTCTCCTATGCGTTGAGGCCCATCTGGACGCGGACGGCGGCCAGCAGGTCGTTGCCCTTCACCCGGTGGATGAAGTTGATCTTGTCGATGAGGAGCTGTTCCTCGCCGTCCAGCAGGACTTCGAGGCGAGTCACTTCCAACTCAAGATCGTTGCCGTGCTTCTTGCCCTGCTCCATCGTGCCGAGGCTCATATTTTTCGGACGGCCAACGATATTGAGCCGATACGGGATGGATTCGCGGATGCTGGTGCTCTCGTCCACGATCTGCAAGGCGCTGTAGCACTCGAACAGCGGCTGGAGCGTCCAGTCCAGCGTGCTGAAAATGGCCTTGGTCGCGCTCGTGAAGGTCATCTTGCAGGTCATGGACTGCGTGAGCCCGATGGTCGGGGACTCGATTTCCCCGGCAAGGCCGGAACCGCTCAGGGTTTCGGTCATGTACTGCACCTGCGGCATCTCGATCTGGGCCGTGCCCAAAAGGTCTTTCCCCTGCCAGTACACGCGGTAGGCGATTGTTTGCTCAGGACGACTCATGGCCTCTCCGTTAGCTGAACAGGACGCTCAGGTTGTCGGTGTCGAATTCAAAGATGCCGTCGATCTCGCGGTTGGCGGGCGGCGGGGTGATCCGCAGGTGGAAACGGGCGATGCCGTCGATGAGATCCGTCGCCGGGTTGTCCGACTCGTCGAAGGAGATGGAACCGCCGAGGATCATCTCGCGGGCCGCATAGCCGTCCAGCCGGATCTGCTCGCTTTTCAGGATGGTCTGGATCTGGCGGCGGGTCAGCGGGTTGTCCACCTTCTGGAAGTACGTCAGGATGAACGTGCTCTGGTACCAGTTGAAGAATCGGCGGATGGCGTCCTGGCAATCCTTGGGGTCGGTGTTCGAGGGATACGCGCTCATGCGCCCGCCCCACGACTTCATGCCGCCGTCCCAATTCACGGCGGTGTAGATGCCCTCTCCGTTCAGGTAGTTGCACTTGTCGAGGCCGAGGAAGAGTTCCTTCCAGCCGCCCTCCTCCTTTTCGTCGGGATAGCCGATGCTGGTGATCTCCAGCCGCTTGTTGGACGGGCTGGCGTAGGGGACGCCCTCCCGGTCGGCGTCGGTCTGCGAGATGAGCCCGGTGAGATGCGTGGCGAGGCCGAACACGCGGTCCCCGAGCTTCACCTTCGGCCAGCACACGATCAGCAGCTCGTCCGAAAGGTTGTTGTTCTGCTTGTAGGCGGGGACGTCCGTGTACTTCTTGACCCCGTGCTCGCCTTCGGTCGGGATGTCCGCGAGGGCCACGGCCTTGAACAGCCCGTTGATGCCGTCCGCCTTCGCCGCCATGACCACGGCCACGGCGGGGTCTTCGGAAAAGCGCGGGGCAAGGATGCTGCCCGGCACGAGCCGGAACTGCGGGAACACGGAATCGATCAGCTCCAGCCCTTCCGATTCCCCCGTGGATTCGTTGATGCCGCCGATGACGTCCGTGCTGTCCACCAGCGACACGTCCGCATAGTCGTACCCGGCTGTCACGTTCGCTTCGGCGGGAAGGCTCCCGCCCTCGATGCGGGACAGTTCTCCGGAGATCGGGTCCAGCGTGTAGTCGGTGCCTTCGACGTAGGTTGTGGAGCTTTCCGCGTTTTTCAGCACCAGCCTGGAAACGGAGCCGTGCTTGAGCGAAGCCGCGCCTTTGGCGTCGAAGCTCACGGCCTCGCTGCTGACGCTCGTTTTGTGGACGGCGGGATCGAAGACGTTGCACACCACCAGCGGCGCGCCCCGGTAGAGCGCGAAGTGGCTGTACGCAAGCTCCTGCAAGCTGTATTTGTTGAAGTTCTCCTCGTCCCACCCCATTTCGGAGACGAACTCGTCATACGAATAATACATGCGCAGCCGGTTCACGTAGCGGGGCTTGTCCGCAGCAAGGCGGTCAACCGCCGCCGTGCCGACCGCGAAGACCACATTGCTGTCCACGGAACGGGCCGGGAGGATGCTCGTGGGCAGTTCGCTGGTGTAAACGCCGTGTCTGAATGCCATACCCTACTCCTTGGCCTTCCGAGCCTTGCGGCTGGCCTCGTTGATGGTTTTGAAAAGCCGCTGCATACCGCTGCCTTCCTTGCGGAGCTGGCAACGGGTTTCGGCAAGCTCCTCCACAGGCACGAACAGCTTTTTCAGATCCGGGTTGGCCTCAATGACGGCGGCAAGCTGCGGAAACGGTTCGCCACGCAGGACGGCGCTGGTCCGCAGGGGAAGGCCGAACGGCCTGTCCGGGCCGACATATACGGTCAACGCCTGCTTCCGGCGGGCCAGCAGCTCCGGGGACGGGCTTTCGGCCTTCGCAGGCGATTTCCGGGCTGTTTTGGGGGATTCCTGTTCACTCATAGGTGTGTTCCTTCAAAGTGCCGCCCAACGGGGTGGACGGGATAATATACTGGTATTCCGGGAAAACAGTCGCCATATGGTACTCCATCCACTGTTTTTCAGGGTCGGGGATGGACGCTTTGAGGGGAAGCTCCAACTGGAACTTTTTGGCGACAACCCGATTCCGGCGCAGGACGGCCCGCGTCCAGTCGAGCAGTTCCGCGAGGATCAGGCCGGCCTGCTCCTGGCTCTCCGGCGCGTACATGCCGAGCACCAGCGCCAGCGTTTCCCGGCCTTCCGCACCGATGTAGCCATCCACGCCTTCGTTGATGTCGCCGCTGACCCACCGGACGCAGATGAACGGGTACGTCCTTCTCCCCTGCTCGTCGGGCAAACCGTGAAGGAACACTTGAAGGTCTTCACAGGAACCGTCAGGAGTGGGGAAAGGGTACTCTTTCATGGCCTCGGTCAGCATTTCCTTGACCGCCAACAATAACTCTCTGCTTCTCATCGTATTTTTCCCGATGCGGCCAGTTTGCCGATCTGAAAGTTGACCTCGTGTTGCAGACGGCGGGGAAAAACCTCGGACGCCTTGTCCACGATCTGCTGCTGGTTTTCCTTCTTGAGCAACGACTGGATGGGCGACGCGCCGAACAGCATTTTCACCCCTTTCCAGACAAGCCCTTCCGCCCCCTTGCGGCCTTTTTTGTGGAAGTTGTTCACGCCTTTCTTGCGCATGAACACGCCGTAGCCGCCGAAATCGATCCCCCGCAGCTTCTTCATGATGAAGGGCTTCGAGTAGCCGGGTTCCTGATAGACCTTCCGCGTACCGCCTTGCCGGATCTGCGCCGAAACGCCCGCCGGGGGCTTGGTTCCGGGGAACTTCGGCTCGGGGCGGAAGTGGTACTGGGAGATGCCGCGCCGCCCGGAAATGTAGAGGCAAGCCTTCGTTGTGCCCCTTTGCGCCTTCTTCAAGTAGAGCTGGTCGAAGAGCCTTCCCGGAGGCACGTAGACATAGGCCCGCCGCGCAATGCGGATCGCCTCGGCACGCATGGCGTTCAACGTGCGGTTGATGGCCCGTGAAACGGCGCTCTCGCACTCCTTCGGCATGTGCTGGAGCGGGGCTGTGAGCGCCCGGATCGTCTCGTCCATGTTGGGGATGTCGAGCCGGATCATGCCGCCTCCCTGTACAGCCGGATGGTCCGCAGCGCTTCGCGGTCGGCTGTGGCCACGAACCAGCGTTCCCCGTTGAACGTCACGCTCGTGCCGGGGTACAGCTCGTCCGGGAAGTCGGACAGGGCCACGAGCAGCACCACAAGCTTGTGGGAAACGCCGGGCCTGTCGTCCGCTTCGGGCCATGCCATTTCCGGCCTGTCCACCACGGCGTCGAGCGTTTTGCCCTCCAGCGTGACGGATTCGCCGAACTCGGCGGGGGTCAGGAACACGGAGTGGATTTCCTGCTCCAGGATCTCCTTGAAGAAGCTCTGGTTCATGAATGCCCTCCCCGCTCCTGCAACAGCGCCTCGGTCCGGGCCATGCGTTCGCTGAGGCCCTGCACCGTCTCTTCGCAGTCGTCCAGGCGCTCATGGATACGGCTCACCGTCAGACGGCATGTGTCGATATGGACGAGCTTGACCCTGTGCTTGCTGAGTTCGGCCACCTCGGATGAAACGCCCCGGACTTCCTCCCTGAGCGTGAGAAAGACATAGACGACGAGCGAAATGAGCAGCACAAGCAATGTACCGATGATGCCCATCGAATAGGCCAGCAGCGTTTCCGTGGTCAGCGGCATAGTTCCTCCGCGTGTTCAATCCAGAGCAGCAGCTCCGCGCCCTCGTTTGCCGGAAGATGAATCCATTCACCCTCCACCTGTTCCCAACGCCCGCCCTCTTCGTAGGCCCACGCCTCAGTGATGATCGCCCCCGGCGTCATCGGTGCGGGAGGCACGCTTGTCAGCGCCCCCGAACTTCCGCAGCCATGCAGAGCCGCCGTCAGAGCGCACAGCGCCCACACGGGAACGGCGGCGGTATTCCCGAAAACCTTCAAGAACCAGTTGAAGGATGCGGACGAGGGCCGACCATGCATCACTTGCCGCCATTGCCCGCGTCGTCGGCGTTTTTGGCTTTGCCCTTGTTGCAGCCGATCCAGTTCAGCAGCTCGTAGACAATCCGGTACAACATGCCCGACTGTTCCGTGGGCGCGGGCATGAACGCGCAGATGAACGCGCAAACGCCGGAAACGGCGGCCATGCCCAACGCGACGATGCCGGACTGAGAATCCATCAATGTAGCGAAATCCATCAGAAGACCTCCTGCCCGGGGTCATAGGTGCGCGTCGGCCAGCCGCCCACGCAGAATTTCCGCAGCGGGAGGCGGTTCGCCGCGCTGTTTACGTAATGCGCGCCCTGCATACAGTTCATGAGATGCACGATGCGCCGGGCGTCGTTCCGGGAAAGGACGATGGAAAGGGCCGAAAGCGTCTTCGGGCCGACGACGCCGTCCGTCTGGAGATCGTCGAACAGGCGCGCGCCGTCTGCGCTGCCGTCCTTCCGCCAGTTGAAGGCGTTGCAGAGCCGTTGCAGGTAACGCCCCATGCCCGCCTTGCCGAGGTTCACGGCCTGCTCGAACAGCTCGTCGGCCACGATCTGGTCGAACCGTTCGAGCCCGAGCTTGTCCCACCACTCTTTCTTGTACCAACCCTTGACGCACCCCGTGAGGCTCGGAATCCCCATAAGGTGCGCGGAGAAGGCGGCCTTGCCCTTCTTGTAGGAGGGATGGCTCTTTTCCCGGTCGATGACGGGCCAGATCGGTTCGTTGGGGAAGAAGTTGCGGGCGCACCCGCGGAACGTCTCCCCGCCCTTGTCGCCGGAGTCGTGCGTCCAGCCGCCTTCCCACTTGGCGACGGGCGCGTAGGCGAGATTGAAATCAGCCATGACTACGCCGCCTTGAAGGTCAGCTCGACCAGAGCTTCGGGGAACGTGCAGAGCGTGAGCGGGTTGGACTGGACTTCCAGATCAAAACCGCGTCCCTTGGGCTTCTCGTCCATGCGGGCGTAATATTCGAGGCCGATGGTATTGACCGTCTCCATCCAGTCGGCGGGCGCGTGGTACTGCTTGAAAATGCCGGGGCCGACCGGGTAGACGTGCCCCTTCTTGGCATCCACCATCGTCTGGCCGCCCACCACGTCGGAACGCTCCACAAACGTCAGGCCGCCGTAAGGGAAGCCGCGCTTACGGTAGTCGTTGTCGCCAAAATTCGATCTATTGGAGAGCCATCTTTCAAAATACTCCCGCACCAGCTTGTGGGACGTCAGCATGTCGTAGGCGTCCGAGCCGATGATGCACTCGATATGGCTGAACGGCGTGCCGCCCATCGCGGCCTCGACATGCCGCTTGGCGTTGAGGATGCTTGTCAGAATGGGGTTCGCATCGTCGGCGGCCGTCTTTGGGAACGAAATGTCCATCTTCTTCTTAGTGACCCCGAAGGTGTTGAAGATGTCATGCAGGACGGTGGTGCCGTTAGCGTCGAGCACCACGCCCTTGATGGCCCCAAGACGATGGAACTCCATCGTCGCCGTCATGTTATCCTTCAACTGCTGCATCTTGTCGTTATAGACTTCGGCAACCGAAATCGGCTCGGTGGAACCGAACGCCCGCACGTCCTGAAGGTCTTCGGGCGCCAACGTGTCCATCTGCGCCAGATGCGCGCAGGAGAGGTGCTTCCACTCCCGCTTGGCCCCGCGTCCGGCAAGGCTCTCAGGGGCGGTATTGCGCTCCGAGTCCCCGATCAGCACGATGCGGCCTTTCCTGATGTCGAGGGAAACGGTCGTGGTCTTTACGCCCTTCACCTCAAACAGCCTGCGGAAATAGACGGGAAGTGCGGGCAGTTTGTTGACCGCCGCGGTCATTTCGGTGCAGTCGAACACCGTGGGATAGTTCTGTATGGGCATGGTTTACTCCTTGATGACGATGCCGAGATCGGACAGGGACAGCTTGGCCTCGGCCTGCAACGTGGTGACGCTGGCGTCGAACTTGAGGGCCGCGCCGTTCAGGATGGCCCCACGCCGGATGACGATGCCCGGCTGTGCGGACTCGCTGGCTTTGACAGCGCCGATGAGCACGGCGACGGGCGCGCCGCCCAACTTCTGGGCGCTCTCGACCGTGGATTCCGTCAGCGGCTTGTATTCCCCGGCTTCGCGCATCAGCACCATGCCGAACGGAAGATCCGCTTCCGAAGCCGCCAGCGTCACAACCTCGCGGCTCCACTCGTAGTTCAGCTCATGCAGGACAAGCTCGGAAAAGTCCGGCCCCATCACTTCGGTATGGACGATGATCTTGGACATGGCGTCTCCTTACTTCGCGGCTTCGGCGCGACGCTCGGCGTCCGCCAGCAGCGGGCTTTTCGTGGTTGCCGTGGGAACCGTCCCCGGCGCGGCAGCAGCGGGCTGCCGATGCGCGGCCTGGAGCCCGGCGAGGATGTCCGCACGGCTTTTCGCCTCGGCATCCTCCGGCGCAGGAGCCTCGGCCTTCACCAGCAACGGCGCTACGGTGGCGATCTGCTCGGCGCTCATCCCGGTGGCCCGGAAGGTGTTCAGCGTCGTCTCGACGCGGGACGCCGTCTCATCGCCCGCCACGGCCTTCACCACGGCAAGCGCGCCGGCCACGGCATCAGCCGCCGCCTTATCCATGTTCGCCTTGTTCTCGGCCTCCGCTTTCAGCCTGCCTTCGGCCAGCAGCGCGTCCACCAGTTCCGGGGACTGCGCGGCGAGTTCTTCTCTGGTCATCTGTGCCTCCACAGCGAGTTTGCGGATCGCGGCGTCGCGATCCCTGACAATATCGGTGACAAGGCCAAGTTCCCGCGCGGGCTGCGCCAGCAGAAGCTGCGCCTCGCCCCACAGTTGCGGGTCAGCCGTCAACCCCATGTGACGGCCCACATCGGCCTTGAAAATCTGGTGCAGGGTGTTGATCCGTTCCTGAAAATACCGGCGTTCCTCGTCGGTCAGCTCGCCGCCCTGTCCGGCCGCCTTCCACTTGCCGCCCGTGATGGTCACGGTGGAAATGCCCCATTTCTCTTCCAGCTTCGCGTAGTTGGTGATCGTCATGATCACCCCGATGCTGCCGACCGTGGCGGTCAGGGGCGCGTAGACCGTGCCCGTGGCCGACGCCAGCCAGTACGCGGCGGACGTGCACAGGCCGTTGGCGTAGGCGGCGCAGCGCTTCTTCGTCCGGGCCTCGGCTATGGCGTCGGCAAGCTCCTTCGTGCCCGCCACGACGCCGCCCGGACTGGTGATGTCGAACAGGATGGCGCGGGCGGAGGGGTCGGCAAGCGCGGCCTTCAACGACGACGCCACGGCATCCTGCCCCACCCCGTACCAGCCCTGTTCCCTGACGATTGGCCCGGTTACCGGGATGACGGCGACACCGCCGACAAGCTCGTAGCCACGCGCCTTCCGCTCCGGGAATCCTTCAACCCGCGCTTGAGGGTTCGACTTTGCCGAGGCCAGATCGGACAGCACCTGTTCCGCCATTTCAAAGGGCAACGCCCACAACTCATTCATCATCTTCTCCCGTCCCATCTTCGGGGGCCTCACCTTCCGGCTTTTCGTCGCCCTCCGGGTCCGCGTCCTTGCCCGCCTTGCCAATCTTGGTGCTCAGGCTCAGGGGGCCGAGCAGCGCCAGCAGAGGAGACTCCTCCAGCATCCGGGCGTAGCCCTCGTCGAAGTCCCTGCCCGTTTCGGCCCATGCCTCGCCGTAGGTCATGAGGCGGTTTTGCAGCGCGAGGATGGTGGCCGTGATCTCCTTCACCGGGTCCACGAACCCGCGCGAGGGGCCGATCCAGTCCACGTTGCACCAGAACTTGCGGGCCTTGTAGAAGCCGGGCGCGCCTTTCGGAAGCTCGAACATGCCCCGGAGGAACGCCTCCTCTATGACCATCTCGTAGACAGGCTGGCAGTAAAGCCGCCCGAACCAGTTGCGGTAAAAGCTGTAGAGCTTCCACGCCTCGTTGAGCGCGGCGCGGGCGCTGGAGTAGTTGGTCTTGGAAAAGTCTTTCGTCAGCGATTCGTAGGGGATGCCCACGGAGGCCGCCGTCGCCCGGAGCACGATCTCAACGAACGCGGAGAAGTTGGCCGAGGGGCGCTTCGATTCCAGCACATACGGCTTTTCGTTCTCGTTGCCGTAGAAAACTTGGCCGGGGTTGAGGTCCTGGACAAGCTGACGTTCCCGGCGTTCGCCGTCGCCTTCCCGCCCCTCCGTCACATAGTCGGGGAGCTGCACCCCGCCGTTTTCCAGCGCGACGAACACGGGGAACGACGCGGCAATGACCTGCGCGAACAGCTCGTAGCTGATGGCGTCGGACAGGTTGCGGAACAGCTCGATGCCCTTGGAGAACGCCGAAACGCCGCGCACCTGCTCGTCCGTCTCGTGCCGGAACAGGTGGAACACCCCCGGGCGGTGGCCGACGCGGGCCGGGACATAGGTGAAGTCCTCCGACAGCAGCGCGCTCCGCTCCACCGACAGGAAGGAGGACTGGGGCGACGCCTTGGGCGTCGCCAGCCAGTATCCTTCCGGCCTGCCGTACTCGGACAGGCGGACGCCGTCGCGGATGAGCGGTTCGCCCTGCTGGTCGCTCGGCGTCATCAGGCGGGCCGGGGAAAGCGTCTGGAGCGCGAACGAGAACGCCCGGTTCTGCCGTTCCCGCTCTTTTTCGTTGAGCATGACCGCCAGATGCAACATCTCGCCCAAGCTCAACATCGTCCGGAGGCCGAGGTTCTGGAGGTCGACGAAGTGGCATTGCCCGCGAACGTCGGCTTCGGACGTCCAGAGCGCAAAGGCCCATTCCATCCGTTTGCCGAGTTCGCGGGCGCTCTCGGAGGAAATGCCGAGCATGTCGGCGGGGATGCTCGCCTTCGGGACAAGGCCCGTCCCAATGGCGTTGCCCGAAATGGCCTCCACCGCCGAATGCGCCGCCCAATCGTTGGCGGCGAGGTCGGCGGCACGGCGCTGCATGACGTCGCGTTCGCGGGATTCCCCTTCCGGGGAATGCACCTGCGGCCCGCGCCAGCCCGAGATGGAGCCGCGATAGGCCCCGGCGTCGCGGGAGGCACGGGCGGTCATGCGCGAAGTGGACACGGGAGGGAGGGGATGCCCGAACTGATCAAGCAGTGCCATGCCTTACCTCCTCACCCGTGCGAGTACGATAGTGGGGCCGCGACGCCCGGTGTCGAGCGCCGCAAGCTCGCCCTGAAGGTACACAAGCTGCTGGCGGATCTCGGGCAGGTCGTACCGGGTCAAGGTGCGGCCCTGCACCGTGTACGACTTGCCCGTGGACGCCGCCTTGTACGCGGCCTTCCAACAGGCGATCAGATCGAGGAGTTCTTCACGTGTCCAGATGGTGCTCATAGTGTGCTACACATAGCACGAAAAAATGTGCAAGTCTGGAACTGTGTGGAATGTGTGGAACGTGTGGAATGTGTGGACAGAAATTTTGGGAAAAATACAAAAAAAAGCCCGGCACGGGGCCGGGCGTCACTGGTTGAGCGATCAATATTCAACTATTGGAGAACGGAGGAAAGAGGTTCGTACCCTTCCAGAGGTAAAGGGCGCTGCGTCTGCCGAACGGGAAGGTTCTTGACCTGCTCACAAAGCTTGATCAGTTCGTTCCGGGCAGCAAGGGCCTCATCCTGAAGTTTCAGACAGCGATTCATCCACACCTTCCGCTCCTCGGCAACGGCACGAGTCTTTGATTCCTTCAAATCCTCGATCAACTGGATAAGCTCCGCCTTGGTAAACCGGGCATAGGCAGTCATGCCGCCACCCCCTTCCCCGCCATGCGGCGGGCGATGGCCTCGGCATACTCAATGCCGTTCTCCGTCTGCGCCATGTAGAACACGCTGCCGATGAGCGCGGTTTCTACTGTGGGCTCGTGACTTGCACGGACGATGTTACGGATGGAAGCCATGAAGGGGTCGGATTGATGCAACTGGTTCCAGACTGGATACCACAGGGAAAGGGGACGGTTGGACATGATGCACCTCGTATAGATGGGGTTGAACGCCACAAACAAAAAGGCAGGGTGACGCTCCCCTGCTATACGAGCAGCCGGGGCCTCGCGGACACCCGGACGTCACCCTGCCAATACATAACCGCATCCTAATAAAGGACACATTGGTGGCAAGAAAAAAACCGCTCTTTCTGCCAGCTTGGGACTGACAACAGGCGACGGCTACGCCTCGTATAGTAGGGATTTTTAGAATACCAAAAGCCCCCTTGAAGTCAAGGGTGACACCCTTGCCTTTCGGCCCCCATTCTGTCACAAAAAGGCGT
>OLFV01001610.1_pt1 | contig 20503 bp, 14 predicted proteins | sample 1605551 | NCBI WGS metagenome assembly OLFV01 (sample SAMEA3888922, study PRJEB22519) | human gut metagenome | biome: human gut; feature: human-associated habitat; material: faeces | place: Denmark | collected 2011
CAAATATATCATAACAATACATTTTACACACACAAAAAACACTGAACGTCATGAAAATTTCCGGAACAAGAATGATGTCGCTCCCGATTCTTCTTGCCCTGTCCGTACCTGTAGGCGCTACATCCTACACCGGTACTACTATCGAGACAGAACAGGCAATACTGGCTGAATCGCACGCCGCATCAATGACTCCTGCTGAGACTATCGTGCTCAGAGGAAGAGTAATTGACACTAACGGAGACGCTCTTCCAGGCGTAACCGTACAGATGGCAGGTAAAAGCACTGGTGTCGTAACCGACACTAATGGAAAATTCTCCATCTCCTTGCCTAAAGGACAATCCTCTACCATCGTTTTCTCTTACATCGGAATGAAAAACGAGACCTACACTTGCAACGGTAAGAAAGATGCAAACGTGGTAATCAGAATGCAAGAAGACGCCTCACAGATAAATGAGGTAGTAGTTACTGGTATCGTTACCAAGCGTAAAGAGACTTTCACCGGTTCTTCTTCCTCTTTCTCTGGCGAAGAACTGAAATCTGTAAGTGTGCAGAATCCTATCGCTGCGCTCAAAGCACTCGACCCTTCGTTTAATGTAATGGACGACAATCTCTTCGGTTCTGACCCTAACCGTATGCCTAACATCGAAATCAGAGGTAAGTCCAGCGTTCTCGGTATGCGTGATGAATTGAGCGAAGACCCTAACCAGCCTCTCTTCATCCTCGACGGTTTCGAGTCTTCTCTCGAAGCCATATATAATCTTGACATCAACCGTATCGCTTCCATGACCCTCCTGAAGGACGCTGCCTCTACAGCCATCTATGGTTCGAAGGCTGCTAATGGAGTCGTAGTAGTGGAAACTATCAAGCCAAAAGCCGGAAAACTAAGAATCAGTTATAATGGTTCGCTCGATATTTCCATTCCTGACCTGAACGGCTACAACCTCATGGATGCCAAGGAAAAACTGGCATTCGAAAAGATGGCTGGTAAATATATCAACACCAACTATCCTGCCAATATGATAGTGGAGCTCGATAACCTCTACCAGCAACGCATGGCTGACGTAGCAAGTGGAGTAGATACTTACTGGCTCTCTGAACCTCTGCGCACTGGTATCAACCATCGCCACCAACTCTATCTCGAAGGCGGTGCTGACGGATTCCTCTTCGGCATCGGCTTAAACTACAATGGTGTGGATGGCGTGATGAAGAAGTCAAACCGTGAAGTGTATGGAGCAAACCTTGACCTCACTTACCGCGTAGGTAAATTGCAATTCAGCAATAAAGCCACTGCACAAAAGACTAATACTAAAAACCCTACTGTCAGCTTCAGTGATTACGCAGCCGCTAATCCTTATTTCAAGAAATATGATGAAAACGGCGAGATAAACAAGTATCTGGCAAACAATACGTATGAGGGAACCATCGGCAACCCGATGTATAATGACAACCTCAATAGTCGCGACGAAGGCGCTCAACTCATGCTCAGCGACTACTTCATAGCAGAATACACCCCTCTCAAAGACTTAAAGCTCAGAGGTAAATTCGGTATTACTTATTACGACAGAAATACCGAACAATTTACTTCTCCTGACGATACTCGCTTCGAAAACTACAATATCTTAAAACGAGGCACATACAATCACGGCAACACCAAGACCACAAATTATGAAGGTGACTTTACTGCAATCTATGCTACAGTGCTCAATGACGTGCATAGATTTAATGTAGCGCTCGGTGGAAACATCGCAGAAAGCCATTCCACCATCAATGGTTACTCTGCACAGGGTTTCCCTTCCGGCGACTTCACCTACCCTTCTTTCTCAAATGGTTATCCTGAAGGAGGACGCCCTTCTTACTCTGAGAGCGTAAGCCGCTCGGCAAGTGCGTACCTCAGTGCTGGATACTCATTCCTCGACCGTTACCTCCTCGATGCCAGTTACCGTATGAGCGGCAGCTCTATCTTCGGTGCAAACAAGCGTACTATCAGCACATGGTCTCTCGGTCTCGGTTGGAACATACACAATGAGAATTTCATCAAGGAGAACCTGCCTTTCATCAACTATATGAAGATTCGCGGATCTGTAGGTAACCCTGGAAATCAGAACTATGATTCAGCCCTTTCACTCACCACATTCAACTATTCTTACTTGGCTTACAACTACTTCGGACTCAGTTCTGTACTTGGAAACCTCGGTAATGACAATCTGGAATGGCAGACTACAAAGGACTACAACATTGGTATTGACCTCACTCTCCTGAATAATCGCCTCAATATCACTGCCGATTACTACCACAAGACCACAGACCCTCTGCTCATCGCTATCGGTCTTCCTGCATCTTCCGGTCTGGCAGAAATATACAACAGCAGCCTCGGTGCTTACACCACATCTTACAATACCAACCTCGGAAAGCAAATCTCCAAGGGCTTCACAGCTACTGCACAGTATTATCTGCTTCGCAACTTGAAGGAGCGCCTCACATGGTCTGTACGTGGAACCGTAAGACTGGCAAGCAATGAGCTCAACGGCATCGGCAATACTCTTGAGACACTCAACAAATACGGACAAAGCCGTAGCACTCAGCGCTTCTTTGACGGTGCTGACCCTGACGACATCTGGGCGGTTCGCTCTGCCGGTATCGACCCTGCTACAGGTCGTGAACTGTTCATCAAGAAGGATGGCACATATACCTATGACTTCTCATACGCTGATGAAGTGATAGTAGGAAATGCACGCCCTGACGCTGAAGGCACATTCGGCACTAACTTTGGTTATCATGGCATCACATTCGGAGCCATCTTCCGCTATCGTCTCGGTGCAGACTCTTTCAATACGTCTGTATTTAATAAGGTGGAAAACCTCAGTATGTCTTCACTCAACTACAACCAGGACAAGCGAGCTCTCTACGACCGCTGGCAGAAGCCTGGCGATTACGCTCAGTTCAAGAACATCGCTGCATCTGAGAACACTCCGATGTCTTCACGCTTCGTACAGACAGAAAACATCCTCTCACTGGAATCTCTCCAGATAGGATATGAGTTTGAACCTCAGTTAGCACGCAATCTTGGCGTTTCTGGCCTGCGCTTAAGTGCTTACATGAACGACATCTTCCGTATCTCTAACATCAAGCAGGAACGTGGTACTTCTTACCCGTTCGCACGCAGTTTCTCTTTCGCACTTTCTGTAACATTGTAATTCACAGCAATCATTATGAAACTATTCGATAAAACATATATAATTGCATTGGCACTTGCGACCGCAACCGTAAGCAGTTGCTCTGACTGGCTCGATTACCAACCAGCAGACAAGACCACTGCCGAACAGCAATTCTCCACACGTGCCGGATACTATTCTACCGTCAACGGCGTATATAATAATCTCACCACAGCGACTCTGTATGGTTCTAACCTCACTTACGGAGCCATAGACCTTATGGCAAGACGCTATGAGCCTGGTTCTGCATCGGCTACATCTACAAAATACAACTGGTCAAACAGCCGATACACTTACCTTGACTCACAGATAGGAAACATCTGGAAAGCCGCATATAAGGACATTCTGAATATCAATGTCATCATTGATAATATAGACAAGCAGAATGGAAGCGTATTGAACAATTTAGATTCAAAACTCATCAAGGGCGATCTCCTCGCTCTCCGAGCATTCTTGCATTTCGACATGCTCCGCCTCTTCGGAAATACTTATTGGAGAGACAATGAGACTCCTGTCATTCCTTACAATAATAGCTCAGAAGCAATGGCACACGATTTACGCTCGGCTAAGTCTATCGTTTATGATTATCTCATCCCTGACCTCGATAAGGCTGAGGAATATCTTCAAGAAGTAGATCCTGTAATAAAAGATGGACCGCTGGCTTCCGATAATGATAATGGTGACAACTATCGTCGCTATCGCCAGCTCCGCCTCAATTACTATGCCGTGGCTTTGCTCAAATCCCGCATCTATCTCTGGGCTGAAGACTACAACAACGCGCTATTAGAGGCTAAGAAAATCACTGATAATGCAAAAGTCAAGGAACTATTCCCATTCGTCAACCCTGACCGTCTGCTCGGTAACAACACCAACCCTGACCGAGTATTCTCTACAGAGGTAATCTTCGGTTTCTATGACTCTAACCGTAACAATGTGTTCACTGGATATTTCGACGGTGCAAACCTCTCTTCCACCGCTATCTATCAGCCACGTATAGGCTATATAGAAGAACTCTTCACCAATCAGGCGGACTATCGCTATCAGTCTTGGTGGAAGCGAAACGGCAGTTATTATAACTTCATAAAGTATAAAGGAATAACTTATAATAAAGACGATGTGCCACTGTATGCTCTGATGATTCCTCTCATGCGTGTCAGCGAAGCATACTATATTGCTGCTGAATGTAAGGCAAGAACCAGGAATATGCCAGACGCTATTGGCTATATTAACACCATTCTCAAAGCACGCGGACAGACAGAACTCGCACCAGATGCGTCATACGCCGACTTTATGAAGATGCTCAACAATGAGTACATCCGAGAATTCTGGGGTGAGGGACAAATTTTCTTCATGTTCAAACGTAACTTTATGAATCTTACAAAGGAATACAATGCAGCCACTGCCGGCAACGTGACCGCGAATGCCTCTACTTACGTATTACCATTGCCTTCCAATGAATTAGAAAACCGCTAATAAAAAAATAAGATTATGAATATCAAGAATATAACAAAGACCGCATGTATAGCAGTAGCTGGGCTACTGGCACTTGCTTCTTGCTCCGAAGAAGAATTCATGACCTACGAAGGAAACAAAGCAGGAATATACTTGCAGAGAGTTTCCACTACTGACATAAATGGCACACCATTGGGATTCACCGACTCTCTGGTTATCTCTTTCGCATCTTATGCTGCTAATATCAAGGAGTATCCTGTAGTTGTTCCTGTATGTATAATGGGCGAAGTAACTGATTATGACCGTCCTTTCACATTGGTAGTGGACAAAGAAAAATCTACAGCCATCGAAGGGGAAGACTATGAATTCAGCGACACTGCATGCTATATTCCTGCTGGAAAGACCAAGCAGACTGTCAAACTCGTGCTCAAGCGTAGTGATCGCCTCGCTGCTGAAACAGCTCGACTCGTTTTCGCTCTCAAAGACAACGCTAATTTCATTGTAGAACTTGAGTCTTACAAGAACGTAACCGACTGGAAGACACAGGGCGAAGAACTCTGTGGTTCTACATACAAAATCATCTTCAGCGATAAGTATGCCGAGACCACTTGGTGGAATATCTATGGAAAGACATTCTATGGAGATTGGTCTGTCAAGAAAGAAAAACTCCTCAATGAGCTCATGGGATGGACTCACAGAGACTGGGAAAATTGGAAAGTGGCGTACGGACAGATGGGTTATGCTGCCAAGAAATTCCGTAAATATCTGCAAGAGCAGGCTGACGAGGGCAACCCTGTCAAGGATGACAACGGATCATTCATGCAGTTGATGCCTCCTTATCAGGTAGATTATTCTAAATATGAAAAGTAAGTGGGCATAATCATTAAGCCTTATACTTTATTACTCTTATACTTTTTTTTGAACAACTACTTAAGAACAATAAATACTATGAGTAGAAATATTCAATCCATATTATGCTTTATCCTCCTCGCCTTCACATTCACAGGATGTTACGAGGACAAAGGCAACTATACATACGATGAAAAGGCTGAAATTACCATCAGTGGTGTTCCTGAGTCTATTAGCGTAGTTCAGAATGCTGAGAGCCTTGAAATCAAGCCTTCTTTCACCTCTTCCATTGATGGAATCATCGACAATAATCCTAACTTCGAATTCGGATGCGTATTATGGAGAAACTCAGGACTTATGTCAAATGGTAAACGTCAAATAGACATTAACGAAGAGCATTCCAAGGACATCTCTTATTTCATGACCGTAGATGAGGGTGATTACACTGCATGGTACACCGTAAGAGATAAGCGCACTGACGTGGTAACTAATTTCGCAATCCCTGTAAAGGTAACTTCTGCCACATACGAAGGATGGATGGTGCTCTGCGACGACATGGAGGGATATACCAGCATGGACATGATTTCGGTGCTCGCTGACGGAAGAAATATCCGAGTTCGTAACATCTTCGGAGAAAAGACTCCAAAACTCAAGAATGGTAAGCACATCTATCTCGACCCTTGGCCTAAATATGCTAAAGGTGATATGTTGTGGTACTGCACAGAGGAGGGTTCTTACTCCATTTTTTCCAACAAACTGAACATCGGTTACAACGTAATAGAGAACGAATTGATCTTCAATAATTACGACGAACAGGTCGTAATGATGGACGGACTCTATATGAGTCAGAACTTCGCAGTAACTGACAAAGGCAACCTCTACGTGAAGATGTCTTATATGGCTAACGCTATGTTTGAAGACCCTATCAATACTCTCACTCCTGAAGGTAATCCAGAGTTCCGCGTTGCTCCATTCGTAGGCGTATCATACAATCGTCCTTTAGGACAAGGCGACTATGTAGCCCTTTTCTATGACAATGACAATAAGCGTTTCCTGAAATGGGATGAAGCTACTGGTACCGGCAACTGTCAGCTTCTCGATGACCCTACCACTAAGTTGTTCTCATTCCAGACTGGCATGGACATCATCGACATGAAGAACACAAAGTTCTCTGGTGGCGTGGTATATTCCATTCTTCAGAATGCTGGAGGAGAGCGTTACGTCTATGGTATCAACCTTTCTGGTGGCGCTTTCGAGCAGACTATCGGCAAGCAGATTAAATCACAAGGTTTCAAGACTGCTACCCAGTTTGCTTTCCACTCTCAGTATCCATATATGTTCTATGACAACGGAGAGAAGGTGGTGTCTTACCAACTCATGACCGACGCTGTAAACGAACCGCTTACGCTTCCAGGAGAAGAGATTACTCTCTTGAAATTCAACACTTTCATGCGTCCAGAAAACGATCTTTCTGACAAGAGCGAGAAATTCCTTGAACAGCAATACTACCTCATCGTAGGTTCTTATAAGAAAGGAGATACCACTGGTCTGGGCGGAAAGCTGCGCTTCTACAAGTTTGATCAGGCTTCTGGCTCACTTACTCTCATGAAGGAATATGATGGATTCAGCAAGATTAAGGACATCGCTTACCGTGAAAGATAATTCATACAAAAACTGAATATTAACTAATGAGAAAAACAATTATTGCTCTACTGTCCATGCTCGCAGCATGGACAGTAAGCCCTGCATCAGCGCAGGGAGTGCAGTTTGCGGAAGGAAAGACCTTCCAGCAACTCGTGGACAGTGCTAAACAGACTGGTAAGATGCTGTTTATCGACTGCTTTACCAAATGGTGCGGACCTTGCAAGATGATGGCTCGCGACGTATTCCCTTCCAAGATGTGTGGCGACTATATCAACCCTCGCTTCGTCTCTGCAAAGATTGACATGGAGGAAGGGGAAGGACTGACCATCAGAAAGCAATTCGGAGTGAATGCCTACCCTACTATGCTCGTCATCAATCCTAATACCGTAAAGGAAGAGGCTCGCTTGGTGGGCGGATGCAAAGCTGAGGAATTTGTCAAGAAACTCGATAATATTCTCTCTGGCGAAAGCATCGCTTCCATGAATGAGAGATACGGTAAAGGTGAGCGCAGCGATGCTTTCATGAAGATATATATGGAGAGACTCGCCCAGGCTTACGACACTAAGCACCTCTCTGACGTGGTAGTGGAATACCTGAAAGGTCGTGAGGACCTCGTGTTCACCAACGATACTCTCTGCAATTACTTCATCTACGTCACTGATGTCAATAGTTCTGCTTTCAGATACGTATGGAAACACCGTGCCCAACTGGAAGAAAAGCGTGGCGCCTACGCTGTAAGAAATATGGAGCGCGCATGGATGACTTATCCTTACTCTAAATACATTGACAGCAAAAACAACTTTGCACTCGATGAAGCGGGTCTCAATCAGTATCTGGAAACCATGAAATCTGAAGGCGTGGAGAATCCTGCACAGATTATTATTGACGTGCGTCTCCACCAAGCTCAGCAGGCTAAGGACTTCCAGAAACTTTGGAATCTGATGAAGAATTATCCTAAGGATCTCACTTTAGGCAATGCCGCCGCTTGCAATCTGCTCAAAGCTATCAATAAAGGTTGCACTGATGCGAAGGTTCGCAAGGAAGTATCTCAGTGGGCTGCCAAGCGTGCCAAGGCTCTAAAGAGTGAAGAGGCTAAAAACATGAAGAAAGAAGGAGCGAACGCTAAAGCAGTGAAGCAACAGGCTTCCAACAATCAATCGGGCGTAAGACAAATTTCCTTCGCTGACGAATATGCCAAATTCGCTGAGATGCTGAAGAAGTAAGGTTTGGTTATAGGTTGTAGGTTGTTGGTTGTGGGTTGTTGGTTGTGGGTTGTTGGTTAGAATGTAGAATGACGAGTCGTCCCTGTGTCAGCCGCGTTACCGGCTGATATACCGACAACCAACAATCAATAACCAACAACCGACAACCAACAACCATTAAAATGCAAAAGCATAGCTATTGGAATGCAATAACTATGCTTTTACGTTGTAATATCATAGATATTAGACAGAGAACATTTTCCTCTGTCTAAATCAAGGATGTCTGTTGTAAGCAGAAAATCAAAACGATTCTGACTCCGCTACTTATTCCTGATGGATTAAGAATAGAGTCTGTCACATTCGCGATCGCTTGCAGGGCGCGGACGCATTCTTGCCACTTCGATATGACTTATATCTACAGGCTCGAAGGTTTCAGCATCGAATGCTTCGGTGTAACGATAGACGTAACGCGTGAAAGGACCTATGCGACGAAGGATGACAGGTTTCTGGTTAGGCTTATCGAGAAACTCCACATGCACGAAGAGCTGCTCCTTGCCTTCGGCATCGGCTGGCATTACTTGTGTGAGGGTGAGGTCGTTTTTCAAATGCCATGTCTCTTTTCTGAACAGCCCATTGATGCCAACACTCCAATCCAGTGCGCCGAGGGTATAGTTTAGTCCCTGATACATGAGTCCACCGTCAGCAATGCTTCCCATCACCACTTTGCGCAGGCTTGTCTTCATCAAGGCATGGAGGAAATAATCCTGTATCTGCGGTACGGTATATGATTTTCCATTCTCCGCATTGATGTAGCAATCTTCGAGGAAAGGGAAGTCGGCAGGCAATGATACGAGATACTTTCTGTAGAGCCATGCTGCATGGAGCACGCCTTTCTTGGTATATACGCCTCCGTTTCCTCCGCCAAGTATGCGGTAGGTCTTAGTGGCGGCTATCTCAAAGAATCTCAGGATTAGGGATTCTTTCATGCTCAGGTCTTTGTATGTCATTTTCTCCATAGTTGGTTGACGGTTTTTGGTTGTCGGTTTTTGGTTGTCGGTTTTTGGTATTATAGTGAGATAGACCTACAATAGGCATCCACATTCCAACCGAAAACCAACAACCAACGACCGAAAACTTTTTTTTTCTGCTTTTTGCAAAAGTAATTATTTTTTTTTATTCAGCAAGAAAAGGGAAAAACTTTTTTTAATACAAGTCTAAATACTCATATTCATTACCCACGATAGAGAGATAGCGCTCGAAGTCTTCACGCTTGATTACCACCGTGCCACGACAGTCATTGGGATGGAAACTGAGTGTCTCCGCCTCTTTGAGGTGATTATCCAGGAATAGATGTACGTGGTGATCTGTATCATTGATAAGTCCGAAAGGCGACACACTGCCTGGCTCCAGACCGAGGTAACGCATCATGCGCTCTGGCGAAGCGAAAGAGAGTTTGCCACAGGATGGCAGTCCCTGCGACGTAAGCGAAGCCTTAAGGCGTGCTTCTAAGTCGTGGATGTCGAGGTCATGATCGCAATGGAAGCATACGAGATAATGGCAATTGCCCTTATGATTGCGCATGAAGATATTCTTGCAATGCACGCTGCCATCATCTTTCCACCATCTTTTGGCTTCTTCGATAGTCTTTCCCTCTGGGTGATTGTAACATGTGATCGGAATGTCATGTTCACGCAGGTATGTCAATACGGTTTCTTCTCTTGTCATAGTTTGTCGGTTTTTGGTTTTCGGTTGTGGGTATATCAGCCGGTAATGCGGATGACACAGGGGCGGACTCTTTGGTGTATTGGTTGTGGGTTATTGGTTGTGGGTTATTGGTTGGAGTGTGGATGCCTCTTGCTGGTTTATCTTACTATAATACCAACAACCGACAGCCATCAACCACTAACCACAAAAGCAGAATTTCACAAGGCAATAGCCTCCTCCGACGAGCCAAACATAGAGAATGGCGGCAAGAAGGAAAGGCTTGAAGCCTGCTTTCTTAAATTTATCTATGCTGGTTTCGGCTCCGAGTGCCGCCATTGCCATGGTGAGCAGGAAGGTGTCAAACTGATTGATGAATGCCACTATGCTTTCAGGCAACAGGTCTAAGGAATTGAATCCTATCACCACGAGGAAGAGAATGGCAAACCAAGGGATAGTGATGCTTGCCTTGGCATTCTGACTGTCGCCGACATTGGTATCCTCATCCTGCTGTGCGCCAATCTTTCTTGCCACAGTCCATGCAATGACGAGCAAGACAGGGACGAGCATCATCACGCGTATCATCTTGACGATGATGGCATTATTGCTCACCTCCGTTCCCATAGCATTGGCTGCGCCTACCACATGAGCCACTTCATGCAATGTAGAACCCGTGAAGAGTCCCATCATCTCTGGTGGAAGATCGAAGACTCCTGCACGATAGAGCACTGGATAGAGAAACATGGAGAGCGTGCCGAAGATGACCACCGTGGCTACGGCAACTGCCGTCTTGTAAGGCTTTGGTTTTATCGCGCCATCCACTCCGAGCACTGCAGCCGCTCCGCATATCGCACTGCCACACGCTGTCAGCAGGGCTATACTGCGGTCAATACGCAGTAGTCTGCCCACAATCACTCCGATACCGATAGTGCCACAGACGATGATTGCATCCATTACGATGGCTGAAATGCCTACAGCCATGACGTCCTGGAATGTAAGCTTGAATCCATAAAGGATAATACCTGTGCGCAATACGCGCTTTGAGCAGAATTTGATACCTGGCACCCACGTGTCTGGCAAGTTGTTGCGAAGGCTATTGGCATAAAGCATTCCAAGGATAATACCTACGACCATAGGGCTTAAAGACAATGCTTTCACCCAGTCCATCCCACCGATATAGAAGGCGGCACAGGCAAAGAGGGCTATTAGCATCACGCCATGAAGCATACTGCTACGTTGTTCTGACAATTTCATTTCTTGTAAATATTATTTTAGTCGAATTATATTCAGGAGTCATTGTTGGCTCTCTATTTCTTGTGCAAAGATACTAATAATACCTGTACCAAACAATTAAATCTGCAGGAAAATGCGTTTTCTTTTGATATTTCTTCCCGAATTACATTTTTTTATGTAATTTTGCCCACATATTACATAAAATAAGAAAGATGAACATACTCGAATTATCACAGACACGCTTCTCGGCACGCAAATACACCGACAAACCTGTAAGCGATGAAGACCTCGCCTACATAATGGAGTGCGCCAGAATGGCGCCTTCGGCTGTCAACAGACAACCTTGGAAATTCATCATCGTACGCAGCAAAGAGGCAAGGGAACGCCTTTGGAAGGCTTACGACAGGGAATGGTTTCAGTCTGCACCGCTCTATATCGTATGCATGAAAAACAATGCAGAATGCTGGACTCGACGCAAAGACGACAAAAAGCATGGTGACATAGACGTGGCGATTGCCACAGAGCATATATGTCTGGCTGCTACGGAGCGCGGACTTGGCACTTGCTGGGTGTGCAATTACGACACTGACGTCATGCGCGAACTTTTCCCTTCTGATGATTTCGAGGCTGTGGCAATAATCCCTTTGGGACATATAGCCGATGATTGCCCACGCATGGAGAAGAATCGCAAGGATATGGCTGACATCATCGAGACTATCTAATGAGCGGTGTCTAACACTATTCCAATACTTTTTTTTCAAACATAATTACGACAATCTATTTACAATGAAAAAAACATTTATCATCACTATTCTCATGGTATTGGCCATAACAATAGCAAATGCACAGACGGCATTAAAGAAAGTCTATGATGAAACCATCGACCCAATGGAGCAGATAGACAAAGCCATAGTAAAGGCAAAGGCGGAAAAGAAATTCGTGATTTGCCAATTGGGTGGCAACTGGTGTCCTTGGTGCCTCAAATTCGCTGACTTTGCTGTGAAGAATGAGGCTGTAAGCAAAGTGATTGCTGATAATTTCGTCTATCTCCACGTCAATTATAATCCTCGCAAGGCTGGTGATGAAGCGGCTAAGCAGAAGGCTGCCAAACTGATGAAGCGCCTTGATAATCCTGCTCGTTTCGGTTTTCCAGTATTCGTAATATTAGATGCCGAGGGCAAAGTGATTCACACTCAGGACTCCAGTTTCCTGGAAGAAGGCAGCAGTTACAGTGAGACTAAAGTGCTTCGCTTCCTTAATTGCTGGACTCCTGACAGCAAGGAAGTAACCATGGAGTACAACCAACGCGGTCATCACCTCTATCAGATGCTGGCTATGAACGCTGAAACTGGCGACCTTCGCGTCATCGTAGAGGAGAAAGCTAACACCTTTGTCAATTATAGCAGACTCTGGAGCAAGTTTATCAACAATGGAAAACAACTGCTTTGGACCAGCGAACGTGACAACTGAAACCACCTCTACCTCTATGACGTGGCTGCCGGCAAGCTCATCAAGACGCTTGAGACTGCCGATTTATCCAAGATCAAGGAGTATGGATGGAGAGCACCTGAAGTATTCGTGGCTAAAGGACGCGATGGAAAGACTGATATGTGGGGCATGATTACTCGTCCTACCAACTTTGATCCTAACAAGAAGTATCCTATCATCGAATATATCTACTCCGGTCCTGGCGATGCTTACACGCCTAAGAACTTCCGTCCTCACAACTGGACCAGCACTTCTCTTGCCGAACTTGGATTTATTGTGGTGCAACTTGACGCTATGGGAACCTCCTATAGAGGCAAGAAATTCGAGGAAATATGCTACAAGAACCTGAAAGATGCTGGCTTGCCTGACCGCATTCTCTGGATAAAGGAGGCGGCTAAGAAGTATCCTTACATGGATATCAATAATGTAGGCATCTATGGTATGTCGGCAGGAGGTCAGGAAAGCACCACCGCAGTGCTGACTCATGGCGACTTCTACAAGGCTGCTTATAGCGCATGTGGATGCCATGACAACAGAATGGACAAGATATGGTGGAACGAGCAGTGGAGGAATAGAGCCCTATTCCATCCATTTTGACGACAAATAACATCTCTAAACCCGCATAAAAGCCTTATGATAAGGACATTTCCTCTATCATAAGGCTTTTTTCTTTCCACCAATCTGCCCCCGCATCCCATAAATCCGCCTCCACAGCATCCCATCAAATCTTCTCCCCCATCCCTTCAATTCTCCTCCCCCATCCCTTCAATTCTCCCCTAATCCCATCCACTTCGGCAGCCGTCCTTGGCTGTCACGCATCCCCCAGTCATTGTAACAATCTTGTAATATCAAGGCAATAACCCTGTAATACCATTGAGATACCTTTGCCGCCGAAAAGATACAACTTCAGATTAGTAGTACATGAAATCTCCAAAAGAAGAAATAGTAGAAGCAAAGACTGAAGGAACGCATCACAGTGGCACAATTAGAAAAACTCTACAAGAATCTTTCTGCCCTTACCATCGAACAAAGAATGCGCGAATATGATCTCCGTGCAGACCGTGCCGACGTGATAGTGCCAGCAGCTCATCTCTTCCTTTGCATCGCTGATGCTGTCTCTGCGACCGACATCATCGTGCCTACCATAGGCCTTTCCGATGGTATAATCAATGAATTGGCTGTCAAACTCATGGACTGACAGCAATAATAAGACACTTTTTCTCAAAAAAGAAATATCAATAGAATGAAAATGAAGAAAAACATTTGCGCCTGCACTTGCATCATGGCGCTTGCAATGACATTCTCTTGCAGTATGGAAACAAAGGCGCAAAGCGTGGAAGAACGGCTTGCAGCACTGGAAAAGAAACTGGACAAAGAGACTCAGAAGTCGGAATACCTACCGAAACTGCACGGTATTCTCCGCGGTAAATATGAGTATGAGCCTGACCTTGAGGCTTCCAGATTTGAGGTGAGAAATGCTCGAATCTCCGTCAATGGCAAACTGGCTAAGCGCTCTGAATACAAAATGGAGGTGGATCTTTGCGATGAATCTTCCATCAAGATGAAGGACGCATGGGTAAGACTCAATCCTTATAATTCGCTCCGACTCACCGTAGGACAGCAACGTATGCCTTTCTCTATTGATGCTCACCGCAATCCATCGGCGCAGTATTTCGCCAATCGCAGTTTCATTGCAAAGCAAGTAGGCGATATGCGCGACGTGGGCTTTCAGGCCGGATATGATTTTCTCAATGCCGACAAGCGCAAAGTGGTATCTATCGACGCTGGTCTCTTCAATGGTTCTAACCTCGACAATCAGAAGACGGCATGGTTTACTTCCCCCGGTTACTCTGCCAGAATGCAGTTCTTTCCTACCAAAAGCATAGCTATCATCCCAAGCATTCAGCATCAGCAGATTGCCGACCGAAAGGCTTCATACACTTCTCTCGACTTCGGTTCATACTATGAAACTAATAATTGGCACGTGGAAGCAGAGTTCTTACACAAGTTTTACGCAGATAATGCCTTCGACGACTGTAACGCAGTCAATGCAATGGTCAGCTATAAGCATCCCATTAAGAAAGAGAAATCATTTATTCAGAGCATCTCCTATCTCGGACGCTACGACTATATGCAGGATCATTCCTCTGGTAAAAGCGGATTTAATGATGGCACCACCCAACTGAAACTGACGGACGCTGAGCGCCACCGCATGACTCTTGGCATGACTTTCTCTGTACGCAACGCTTATTTCCCTACCGATATACGCCTCAATTACGAGAAATATTGGTATCCTAACGGTGGTGCGAAAGAGAGCGAACAGGACAAACTGGTCTGTGAAGTTATGATAAGATTCTAACTTCTTCCTGCATTTTCCACTATAAGAAAAACAGAACAAAAAGGCGAAGGCGAAGCTATCATTTCGCTATAGCATAGTTATTACAACGTAAAAGCATAGATATTGGAGGGTAAAAGCTTAGTTATTACAACCTAAAAACTATGCTTTTGCAAAACCTTTATTATCAGATAGTTGCAAGGATGCTTTATGAATAGAGTCCAATACAGGAAAATCGGATAGTTTTGGTTCGCTGTTTGTCGTGATTTCACAAGCATCAAGAGACAATCACCCCGCTAAACCACCAAACCACAAGACAACTAAACAACAAAACAACAAAACAACCAGATTTGTCTGGAAGACAATACCGAGCATAGCGAGAGCAACCCGGGACGGAGTCTCGGGATTATAATCATGAAGAGAAAAACTGTCTGGAAGACAGTACCAAACAGCCAAAACTCCCACTAAGCCCCAGCCTGACCCACTTCGCCAGGCAGTATTCCATATTCATTCTTGAAGCATTTGGCAAAATAAGAAGGAGATGTGAAGCCTACATGATAAGCCACTTCCGACACACTCATGCCACGACCTTCCAGCAATCGCTTTGCCTTGGCAAGACGTGCCTTACGCAAAAGGTCCACTACTGAGCAGCCAGTCATGGCCTTTACCTTACGATAAAGCTGCACGCGGCTCAATCCTATCTCCCTACCGAGATCCTCCACGCTGTATTCGCTATCCGAGAGATGCTCGTGGATGATGCCGTGGAGACGCTTCATAAACTGCTTGTCGCGGTCCTCCATCAGCGATTGGTCAATCATCTGTTCATCAGACTGCTTATTGTCACGATAGAGATTCATCAGCATCTGGCGCTGCTTCAGCAGATTTTCTATTCGGGAAAGGAGCACCTTGCTGTGGAAAGGCTTGGTGATATATGAATCGACACCATATTCATAGCCCTCTGCACGCTGTTCGTCCAGATTCTTGGCTGTCAGCATGATGACAGGGATATGCGATGTGGCAGTATTGCTTTTCAGGCGTTTGGTAAACTCCAGTCCATCCATCACCGGCATCATCACGTCACAAATAACGAGATCTGGCACTTCCTTGACTGCCACCTCAAGACCTTCCTTGCCATCAGCAGCCTCCAAGACGAAGTAATCATCCTGCAGGAATGTGCGCTCATACTGACGAATATCATTATTATCGTCGATAATCAGTATGGTAGGACGGTCGGTATTGTCGCTTACCAACTGCTGAACCTTGCCTTGTCGCTTGTCTCCATCGTCGATATACTGCATGATATTCTCATCAGCCGACCCCTTTTCGTCGTCAGACATACTTTCCGGTTCTCCCTCCTGACTCAGCGGAAGGGTGATGATAAAGTCGGCTCCCTTGCCATTCTCGCTCTCCACTCTTGCCTCGCCATGATGCAATTCGGCAAACGATTTGACCAAAGCCAGTCCGATTCCTGTACCGCTGGCGGCTCCCTTGGCTTGGAAGAAACGGTCGAACACCAGTGATTTCTCATCATCGGCAATGCCCTTTCCGGTATCTCTCACGTCAATGCGCAAGGTTTCCAGACTGTCTTCTTTACGGATTGAGACAAAAATATCACCGCCGGAAGGCGTATATTTCAAGGCATTACTCATGAGATTAAACACTATACGTGCCACTTTCTCCTTGTCGGCAATGATTTCCTGCTTCCCCGTAAAGCCTTCCACATCCAGATGGAGCTGGATATTCTTGCGATCAGCCACCAATCGGAAATCATCCACCCACTGCTTCATCGCCTCGACAATATCGAAACTGCTGAGTGACAACTTCATCTTGCCTTCCTGTATCTTGCGGAAATCGAGGATAGAAGTCACGAGTTGCTGCAAAGCGGACGCATTGCGCTTCACCATAGTAAGCAATTCCCTGCTACGTCCCTTGATGCTTTCTTCCTCCAAAAGCATCTCTACAGGGTCGGCTATCAGAGTCAATGGCGTGCGAAGCTCGTGACTGATATTGGTGAAGAATGTCAGACGGGAGTCCGTCAGTTCCATCACCTCATCGTTCAGACGTTTCAGTTCGCCGTTCTTCTCTTCCAGTTCACCGTTGACACGCCTCAGTTCGCCATTGGCATTTGCCAGTTCCTCATTGAGTCGTGCCTTGACTATATAGCCTCTCAGCACCAATGTCGCCGCGATTATACACAGCAATAGGAACAGCACCAAGCCGACAAGCAGCATCTGCTGGGAATTATAGTCAGACAGATATTTTGCCACTTGACGGTGGAGGGTCTTCAGATTATTTGCCTGACGCTCAGCGTCTCTCGCCTCCATGAGGGTCAATTCCACATTCGCCTTCGTGATAATCGACGTGCTCAGCATATTCTCACGCTCGAAAGGCTGATGATTCAGGATTTTCATAGCCAGGGCAATGACTTCATCGCCTTTGGTAGGATAGAGATAGGAAGCCTCAAGCACACCGTCGCGCACCAGTTCCAGTCCGCCTCCCTTTGTCGCCATACCATCCACGCCTGTATATTTGTATTCACGCTTTATGCCCATCTGCTTGACGGTCTGGTAAGCACCCCATGCCAATCGGTCATTATGGGCAAACACATAGTCAAAGTCCTGAGTCTGCTGAAGGATGCGTTTCATCGCCTTAGCGCCGCTCTCTTCCTTCCATCCATCACCTTCCGAAGCCACCACCTTAATGCCGGGATAAGGCTTTATGGCATCCATAAATCCGCGCTGGCGCTCTTCGGCTGGAGAAGAGCCTGCAAGTCCACATATCTCCACGATGCGTCCATTGCCATTGAGCTGCTGGGCAACAAACTGTCCCATCGACTTTCCTATCAGATAATTGTCACATCCGACGAAAGCCGTGTATTTGTCAGAGTTTGTCTTTCTGTCATACAGAATGACTGGAATGCCTTTATCATAAGCACGTCCCACTGCCTTCGAGATGGCACCCAACTGGTTTGGCGACACGATGAGCAAATCTATTCCTTCATCGACAAACTGATTTATCTGTTTGTTTTGCAGTGTATTATCATCATGCGACGAAGCAATCCTGACATTAATCGAGTCATTGATATATTGACCTATCTTCAGTTCGTCGTTCAGCTTCTCACGCCAAATATCATCAGAGCATTGAGACACACCAATCACAAACTTCTTGCGATCGCTGCTACAACTCATCATCATGCCAGCAAGCATCATCACTGCCAGCATAATTACCAAATGGGCACAAGCCTTCAGGCGAAGTGGGAAACAGGAGTTTCTCATATTTGATTGTATATATATAAATAAGGTGTCAGAGCGGGGCTTTCTTTTCATACTACTGCCCCGGAAATGAAATTTGTTGCAAATTTACATTTTTCTTGCATTATTGCCAAACAAACGTCTGTTTTTTCATGCATAAATAGTTACAAATCCCTTATTTCTTGTGAGAAAACGCTCAATCAGAGACACTGTGCCAACTGCTTTCTGCATTGGACTCCAGCCTTCAACCCTCTACTATCACACACTTTAGGGAAATCCCTACATAAGAAATAGGGGAAAAACTTTTGGCATTCTCATGATAAAAGCGTACCTTTGCAACAATAACAGACGGAATTAACGCTTTGAGGGACCAGAAGGCTTCTTCTGTTTCCCCCTATATATAAGAAGGAGAAAAGGATATGAAGACGAATCAGGTGATACTATTAGGTTTGTGCGGTACGTTGATGATTTCATCATGCACCACATCTTCTGCTGGTGCTGGCGCTATGAATGGCGCTATGCTTGGCGGATGGTTTGGCTCTGCAATAGGAGGAATCGTAGGCGGACCTTACGGTCACGATGTCGGCACCGTGATAGGTATGACTACTGGCGCTGTAGCTGGTGCTGCAGTAGGTCAGGCTGAAGAAAACAATCGCAGGGCTGAAGTGCGCGAGCACTACCGTAGAGTGCATGGCAACGACGATATGTATGGGCAATACTCTTCGGGATATAATAACAGACAGTACTCTTCCAACTACTCACAAAACTATGGCAACAGCGGTTTCGACTCTTCCAATTCCGGTGATGACCGTCTCTATGACTTCCAGTCAAGTGACTATACCGGTTCGTATTCTTCCTCCCAACCTGTTTCCACAGTGCCTACACAGTCGCAGATAGAGATATTCTCACCTCACGACCTGTCATACAGCACTAATCTTGAGATATCAAATGCCCGCTTTATCGATGACAACAACGACGGAATGCTGCGACGTGGCGAGAAAGCGAAAATCATCTTCGAGATAAAGAACACTTCTAAGAAGGTGCTCTATGACCTCGTGCCTACAGTGGTAGAGATGACGCAAAACAAGCATATCGCCATTTCTCCAAGCATGCACATCGAAAGCATCGCTCCTGGACAGAAGCTCCGCTACACCGCCGTGGTAGTGGCTGACAGATACATCGGCAATGGTCAAGTGGTATTCTCTGCTTCCGTGGTGCAGGGCAACAAGACCATCAGCAAGGTGTCACAATTCAATGTGATGACCAAGAAGAAGTAAAATCGGGGCGGTTGTTGGTTTTCGGTGGTTGGTTTTCGGTATTTTACTGAGATAAACAGCCAAGTCCTCTATCAGCATTCTAACCCAAAACCAACAACCGAAAACCAACAACCCCAACACCCCGCCACTGTGCCAACGACTTTCACCGTTGGATAACAACCACCAAACCACAAGACGACATGACAAGAATGAAGGAGGGCAACAAGACTCTCCTTTTTTCATGTATCATCTATCATTCAAAAATACCTTTTCATTTTGTCATTCAAATTATTTATTGTACTTTTGCAAACATAAAAACGGAACAATATGAATATAGCAGAACAAATACGTTTGAAACTCCAACTGAAAGAAAATTCCGAAGTAGAGTTCAAGTCAGCTAAAGGGGGCTTTCCTAAAGCTGAATTCTGGCGTTCTTTTTCTGCTTTAGCAAATACTAATGGCGGTACAATCGTATTGGGTGTAAAAGAAAAAAATCACGAGTTTATTCCTGACGGACTTTCTGCAGAACAGATAAATAAATACAGAAAGCAATTCTGGGATGATGCTCATAACAAGTCATGTATAAACATCCCCCTTTTAGTCGAAAGCGACATAGAAGAAATAAGAACCGAGGGCGAACAATATCTGCTTGCTTTTAGAGTTCCTCGTGCTCAATACGACTTACGTCCTGTACATCTTACACTGACTCCTTTTGGGCACACCTACAAACGTAGGGATGAAGGGGATTATCTATGTACCGACGATGAAGTAAAGCAAATGTATTCAGATGCTAATAACATGAGAGCATCTGCCGACTCTCGTATTTTACGAGGCTATTCCATCAATGATATTGATCTGCCGACTCTGCATCAATATCGTC
>OLFV01001621.1_pt1 | contig 20419 bp, 20 predicted proteins | sample 1605551 | NCBI WGS metagenome assembly OLFV01 (sample SAMEA3888922, study PRJEB22519) | human gut metagenome | biome: human gut; feature: human-associated habitat; material: faeces | place: Denmark | collected 2011
CTTGTAGATACTCATGTAAATAAGATCGCTCCCAGATATATAAAGTTTCAAAAACTGTACGAGGGTAAGCATAAGATCCAGAACAGACCGAGAAAAGATAAAAACAAGCCTAATAACAAGCTGGTAAATGACTTTTTCGGACAAACGATTGATAACACAGTAGGTTATTTTCTGGGTAATCCTATTGTACTTAACTATACAGAGCCTAAAAAGGATAAGGCACCTGTAGAGGCAGATCCAGCGGATGTAGGAGTAGACCTTACAGAGTTGGAGGATACAAAGGTACAGGATGAGTTAGATAAGATTTGTAGCGATAATGATAAAGACGATCTTTTTATCGAGTGGGGTAAGGAGGCTATGATTAAGGGCTTATCCCATATCTTAGTATATCAAGATGAAGAGAGCCATACTAAGATGATGAGAGTATCCCCAGAGGATCTTATTGTGGTGTATAAGAACAGCTCCACAAAGGAGCCAGCCTATAAGATCCGCCTGTATGATATTGATACAGAGGATACTAAGAAAACTACCCACTATGCAGAGGTGTACAGCCCTACTAAGATAGAGATCTTTAAGTGTGTAGATGATGGCTCCTGTGGGGCTACAGGTAAGGGCAAGGCTAGACAGTTTGCAAGCTATGAGTTTGTAGAGGAAAAGTCTCATATTTTCGGTAGGATCCCTATTATCACGGTATATAACAATGAGGAGCAGATGAGCGATCTTGAAAAGATAGAAACTCTGGTAAATGACTATGATAAGGTGCTCTCCGATGTATCTAATGAGTTTGAGGCATTTAGAAACGCTTATCTTATGCTTAAAAATATGACAGCCAGCGGAGATAATATCCAAAAACTCAAAGATGAGGGAATTATTGAGGTAATGGAGAATGGAGATGTTAAGTTTATCACTAAGGAGATCCAGACGGAGGCACTAGAGAACCATCTTAACAGGCTGGAGAAGAATATCCACAAGTTTTCCGCTGTACCAGATCTCTCAGATGAGAACTTTGCAGGAAATCTTAGCGGTGTAGCTATCAGATTTAAGCTCTTTGGGCTGGAAACTAAGTGTATCATCAAAGAGAGAAAGATGGAAAAGGCTATAAAGGAGCTGGTAAGAGTGCTTAGTGTGCCTATCCATGTAAATACAGGGCGTGAGGTGGATGTACTTAACCTCAAAGTGGAGTTTAGTAGAAATGTACCTAACAATCTTACAGAAATTGTAGATACAGTAACTAAGCTGGATGGAAAAGTGGATAAGGAAACACTCCTCAGCTTACTCCCATTCATTGATAACCCTAAGGAAGTGCTGGAAAAGCTGGAGGCAGATAAGGAAAGAGATAGACAGAGTACAGATCCTTACTCTACGCAGAATATTACAGAGGATAGTAATAATTTATTCCCTAACCTCAACGCACAGAATAGCCCACAGGAGGCTTTAAATGCACAGGGGGCTACAATTCCTCAGCCAGAACAGTAAAAGGGCTATATGAGGCTGTAAGGAGGTGTAAAGAGTGGCTAATGTAGGCTATATAAACAAAGAAGTAGCGAAAATGTACGGTATCCCATACTCAGAGCTTACTCCAGAGCAGAAAAAGATCCTCCATGAGGACAGTGTGAGGAGAGCTAAGCTCATTAAGGAGCGTGAGGAGGCAGTACTTAAAAATAATCTCAAAGCGTTTGAGGATGAGGCTAAGATGGAGAAAGTCTTAGCCTCTATTTACGCTAGTTGCCAGAAAGAGATCCTTGCCAGTGTTACAGAAATCATAGCAAAGGTACAAAAGGCTGGGGGAGAGTGGAGCTATGCTAATCAATCAGCACTCACACGGAGTAGAGGATTATTTGAGCAGATCGGAGAGCAGATAAAAGCCTTAGGACAGAAAGAGCAGATTACCTTTAGGCAGGGTCTTAGTAATATCTATACGGATCAGTTTTTAAGGCAGGTGTATGATCTGGGGCAGAGCATAACGGTAAAGGCTAATTTTAACAGGCTTAATCCAGCTCTGATACAGAAAACCTTAGATTATCCGTGGAGCGGTGCTATGTTCTCAGATAGGCTCTGGCAGGATAAGGAGAGGCTGGGGAGAAATTTAAGGGTAGGACTTACTCAGAGTATGATACTGGGAGAGGGAATACCTCAGATCACGGATAGGATCAATAAGGGCATAGACACAGCCAGATATAACGCTGAGAGGGTAGCAAGGACAGAAACAAAGAGAGTTACCTACTGTGCTCACGATGATGTATATAAAGATACTGGGGTAGAGGAGCTTAGATACCGCTGTGCTAATGGCGGAGATAGTAGAACTTGCCAGTATTGCAGGGCGGATAATGGTAAGGTATTCAAGAGAGGAGAGGAGCCTACTCTTCCACGCCATCCTAACTGTAGATGTGTATATATCCCTGTAGTGAGTGATACCTTTGAGGATAATGAGCTTAACGAGCTTACAGGATCCGTTAGAGGTGCTGAGAACTACGAGAAGTGGAGAGTTGAGCAGGATGAGCAACTTAAACAGCAAAAACTTTTACAGGAGGCAGAGGAAAAGAAATTAGAGTTAGAGGATGCAAATTTTGAGCTTGCATATTTAGCTCATAGTGGAGGTACTGATGGTACAGGTAAGTATAGCGGTATCTGGATACAAGATGTAACTGTAGAGGATTATGCAGTAAAAAAGGATAAGATACCTAATAAATACGCTTATTTTGATTTACAGCTATCTCAAACAACAGGGGCGGATTATGAAAAGTTTGTACAACTCAAAGAAAGCCTTACAGAATTTGAGCAAAAAGGTAAGGAATATGAGTTACAAGCTAAGAAAGTAAAAAACCTCAAAAAAGAGTTGGAGGAGGCTCAGAAAAAGGCTGGTATTTGGGTAGATAATCCATACTCTGAGGAGCGTAAAAATGATGCTTACTGGTTTCAAAATACATCAGATGCAGATACAGTACTCAGAGGTGTATGTGGTAAGGTGTGGAAAAAGGCTACAGCTCCACAGAAACACGCTACTTGGGATTATACCTTTGGTAGTGGTAAATTTAATAGACCACTGACAGGACACGCTGGAGGATGGTATAATAAAATTGGAAATAAAAAGGTAAGTCTTAACTATGAGGGGGCTGGGGATGAGATCCGTAAAATGACTACACTTATTGATAAGTCTGAGTATGATTTTGATATATGGTTACAAAGAGGTTGCGGATCTGAGGCTATTGATAGTATGTTAGGAATTACTGGTTTTAGCTCTATGACAAATGAGCAACTACAAAAATTTGTAGGAAAAGGTGGTAGGCAGTATAATTTTATTAGTGCAGGTGTCGCAAAGGGAAAAGGATTTTCTGGAGAGGTTATTTGTAATATTTATGCCCCAAAAGGTACAAAAATGATTTATGCAGAGCCTTTTAGTTATTATAGCGGTGCAGACTATGATACAAGTGGTTTTGATGATTGGGATGGTACTAAAAAACAATCTACTTTTGGCGGAGAAAGTGAGATGATTATACAAAGGGGTGCATATTATAGAATTACCAAAATAGAAAAATCTGGATACACTACTTATATTGATATGGAAGTAGTCTTAGATAAAGGCTATGATAAATTCCAACAGAGAGGAGCTTTTAAGGGCTTAGAACGATAGGAGGGCTAACAATGAATGAGGAAAGATTAAAAGAGTTAAAAGAGGAGAAGTTTTCTAACTGGGAGGAAAACGGTAAATCTTGCGTAGGTTGTATTTTTGCTTATGGGGTTAATCCTATGGAAAACGATCCTAGTAAGTGTAGTTGTGGAGTGTATAAATATCCAGCCACAAAGCCAGATAAAGTATTTATAGATGGTGGAGCGTGTAAATATTTTAGAGAAAAATAATCAAAAGAGGCTAACAGGTGTAAAAACTTGTTAGCCTCTTTTTTTTTACCTAAATTTTGAGGAGAAATCTGATTAAGATAGATAAAAGGAGGCTGATAACATGATAGAGGCAGGGCAAGCGGTATATTTTATTGAAAATAGAGGGATGGATCCTGTTATAAAGTTTGGAATAGTGAGGGGTCTTTGGGAGGAAAGAGGATTTTATCATTATGCTGTAGATTTCCTTAGTATCAAAGAGCATAGATACATAAAAGGTATCCCTTTTGATGAGTTTACTAATACTGAATGGAGAAAAATACCTAAGGAGCTAAGAGATAAAGCGTACACGATACAGCCAGATGTAGTATGGAGGTTAAAGCCAGAGGAGAGAGCTTTATTACAGACTAGCTTTATTGATAATCCTAGAGATATTGAGAGGCTGTATAAGGCTGGATTACTGGTATCTAAAGAGAAAATCTCTACAGCACATATAGAGGTAGAGTTAAATAGATCTAATGAGTACAGGATCGTAAAAATACAGAATGTGTGGACTTATGATTATGGCAAGGATAAGCGTACAGGCGTTATTTTAGAGGCTTGTAAACTTTATGAGGCATATTCTAAGGCTAAAGAAGAAAAGGAGCGTATAGAGGCAAAATACAAAGCGGAAAGAGCCCTCTCAGATTATGAGTGGAGTGTAAGAGAGATAGATAAAGTACTGAGATTACTACACGATGATACACTAGCTAAGGAATATAGGCGGATCCTCCTTAGTATGGCTAATGTAGATGATATTGAAATAAAAAAGATAGGAAACATTATTTACTACAGGTATTTTAGCAAGAAAGAACCCTATAAAATGGTGCAATTATAGGAAAGATAAACTACTAGCGTTATGCTGGTAGTTTTTTTTTGCTCTGAAATAAAAATCTAAAGAAACTGAAAAAAGATTACATAGTAAATACATATTTTCTCCAGATATTTACCCTAACTTATGTAGAAACAGTAGGGATATTTTGCAGATAACTTACGAGGGATCAGCATTATATAACTCATTTTAAGGAGGATAACAACTATGGCAGATGTAAACACAAACACAGCTACACAGACACAGGAGCAGGGTAACGGTACCCAGACTAATACCACAGCTAACGCTAACACTACTGGAGCAGGTGCGGATAACACTCCTAAGGTAAAGACAGAGGATGAGATCAGAGCAGAGATCCAGAAAGAGTATGAAAAGATGGCAGATAAGAGAGTAACGGATGCTCTCAAAAAGCGTGATAAAGAGTGGGCGGATAAGCAGGCTAAGGAAAAAATGACAGAGGATGAGCGTAGACAGGCGGAGGAGCAGGAACGCTTACAGGCACAGGCTAAGAGAGATCTGGATCTTACTATCAAGGGCTTAAAGCTGGATGTAGTAGATGCAGTACAGGAGATGGGGCTAGATGCTGGCTTTAGAAATCTTATCGCTGTAGAGGACTTAGCAACTATCGCAGATGAGGATGAGCGTAAAGCTAAGCTCACTGAGAGAGTAAAGGGTATGAAAAAGCTCTTTGATGCTGAGGTAGCTAAGGAAGTTGCAAAGGCTAAAGCTGAGTTTCTCAAAGGATCCACTCCAGCTACAGGATCCTCATCTAACAAGAAAGATGAAACTAAGTACGATGCGTACAAAAAGGCTGGAAATGTAAAGGGTATGCTTAGCGAGAAGTTAGGAGCATACAGAAACAAGGAAGATGAGGAGTAAGCCAGCTCCTCAAAACAAAATAACTCAAACAGGAGGTAAATAACAATGGCAGGAATGGTTAAAAGAGCTGATTTTTTGGAGAATGAGGTTGTAGACCTCACAGAGGAGATTAAGCTGGTATCTCCTACAGATACTCCGCTTACTACTTTGCTTATGGGTAGAGGGCAGGTAGTACCAGCAAACGATATTACAGTAACATGGAGAGAAAAGGAGCTTAACTCTGATAGAGGTACTCTTAAGTTAGAGGGCTCTGAGGCAGGAGAGGCTATCACTTCTGGCAGAAAAACTCTCTCTAACGTGTGTCAGATCATCGAAAAGGTAACACAGGTATCTGGTACAGCTAGATCCCTCAATCCTAAGGGTATCGGAGATGTATTTAACTCTGAGGTACAGGATCGCTTAGTAGAAACTAAGAGAGATATGGAGTGGTATTTCCTTAACGGTACTAAGGCTCTGGAGAGTGGATCTACTCCTAGACAGATGAACGGACTTGTTAATCTGGTAGCATCTGGAAACGTGGTAGAAACTAAGGGAGCCCTTACAGAGGAGCACTTCTTAGATGCACTACAGGAGATGTGGAAGCATGGAGCACAGGGAGAGTATTTCTCTTTTGTAAATGCAAATATTAAGCGTATGATTAACGATCTTGCTAAGGCAGGTAACAATGTACGTTTCTTAGGCGATAACGGATCTATGCAGAATGTACTTGGTATCGGAGTACAGAAGATCGTAACAGACTTTGGAGAGATCTCCTTAGTACTGGATCGTTACGCTGATACTAAGACTATCCTTACAGTAGACTTAGCAGAGGTACAGATCGCAGAGCTTAGAGGTACTTTCTATGAGGATCTCCCTAAGGCTGGAGACTATTACAGAGGACACGTACTTAACGAGAGTACAATCAAGCTCCTTAACAGCTATGCAGGATCTAAGATCTCTATCACAGAGGCAGGTAAGTAAGTAACCCTAATTTTGTAAGGAGGTAAAAGGATATGCCTAGAAAAGCACAGAGTACTCCAGAGCAGGAGGAAAAGAAAGAGGCGGTAAATGCTCCAGCCGATGAAAAACAGGAGCAGGAAAAGGGTACAGAGGCTCCTACAGAGGGTGCTGTATCCCCAGAGGTAACTCCAGAGCAGGAGGAAAAGAAAGAGGATAAGCCTAAAAAGGTATATCACTTTACCTCTGAAAATCCTTACTTAACTGTATCCGCTGTAGGCGTGTATTTCAGTGATGGTAAGGCTAGTACAGACAATTTAGCAGTAGCTAAGTATCTGGCTGGATTAGAGGGCGTAGAGCTGGTAGAGGAATAAGGAGGGATCTCCTATGGATAGCTTAGAGCGTTGTAGGATCCTCTGTGGAATATCGGAGGATAACACAAAAAAGCTGGGGCTATTAACAGTGCTCTTAGAGAAAGCAAGAGAGGATATAGAGGCATTTTGTAGAGATACCTTTATAGAGGCTCTTACTAACGATGAGGGCATTATTACAGGATATACGGATGTATTCCCTAAACAGCTTAAAAATGTGCAGGAGGATTTAGCTATCCAGCGATTTAGAAAGCTGGGGGCTGAGGGGGAGAGCTCTTATACCTTAGCGGATGAGAGTGTAACCTTTGATGATCCATTACCTGTATCAGTAGAAAAAAAGCTGTATCCATACCGCCAGCTATTCCCTAGATCCTATACGCTGGATGATCCAGTAGGCGGATATAAGGAGGGCTAAGGTATGCAATTTCTCTATGATAAGCAAGTGGTAGTAAAAAGATACTCCTCAACTTTAGGAGAGTTTAACCGCCCTAATAAAACTCTTGTAGAGGTTGGTACTTATGAGTGCCATACCGCAGAGAGTAGTACTACCACAGCACAGCTCCAGCCACAAAAAAAGAATACCACAGATCTTACACTCTACACGGATCCAGAGGCTCCTATCAAAAGGGGAGATATTTTATATATCTATGAGCTGGATGAGTACGATAAGCCTATTATGAGTACGGAGTTTAAGGCTATTGCAGATAAGCCATATAAAAAACGTACTCAGCTCATTGTATCGCTCCTCAGTGAGGAGGAGGTATAGTGGAGGGCTTTACTATCGAGGGCTGGGATGATTTTGTAGAGAACTTTAGTAAGTTTGTGGATAAATGGGCGGATAAGAAAAAGATCCTCCTCCAGAGGATGGCTAATATCTATCATGGCGAGGTTATACCTCATGTGCCAGTAGATACCTCACGGTTAGTAGATAGTATTACCATTTTCGGAGAGGGGATACCTCACGATTTTGTAGAGGTGGGAACTAATGTAGAGTATGCCCTATATGTAAATGATGGTCATGTACAGCATAAGAGATTTTTACCAGCGGATAAGCTGAGTGTGGGCGGAAAAGCTAAATACCTTAAAAACAGAAACCAAAAAGGGATCATGTTAAAAGAGAGCTATGTAAATGGCTCTTTTTTTATGGAAAAAGGTATTCAGGATGCTAAGCCCAGACTTAACAGGCTGGTAGAGAGCTTTATGAGAGAGATAGGCAGAGAGATAGAGGGAGGTAGCTTATGAGATTGCTTAACAGCGTGTGTAGGGTTATTGCCTCCGCTTATTCTGGGGTACCAGTACATATAGAGGAGGTTCCTAACAATTTTGAGCGTAACAGCTTTTATGTAACGCTGGCTACAGGCAGTAGTGAGCTAAAAAATATCAATGTGTATGAGGATGATCCGATATTCCAGATCGTTTACTTTGCGAAAAGAAACGAGGCTAATCAAGTGGTAGCGGAAAAGCTCTATGAGGTAAAGGAGGAGCTTAAACGGCTTTTCCTCCTTAGGAGAGTTGTACCTGTGATCCCTTTAGCTGGAGCAAAGGAAAAACCCAGATATGCAAAGATAGAAAATTACTCCGATGATGTGAGGGTTAGTGAGGGTGCTTTATATGTAAAGATCACTCTCAACTTTACAGAGGATGTACCTGTAGAGGATAACTATGAGCTTATCGGAGATGTGGATATTGAAACAAAGACAGTAACAAACGGATAGGAGGTTAAACAGAATGGGATTACCAGATATTATTATTGAGTTTTCCAAAAAGGCGGTAACAGCCATCCAGAACGGATCTACAGGCATTGTAGGTATCATGCTTAAGGATGCCAAAAATAAGGGGGCTATGGTGCTCCGTAGCGTGGATGAGATCCCTACTGGAGATAGTGCTTTTAGTGCAGAGAATACCGCTTATATTGAGAGGGCGTTTATCGGCTCTCCATCTAAGGTAATTATCTACACGATGGATAAAACAGCAGAGAGTTACGATGAGGCTACAAAGTATTTTGCTACACAGAAAGTAAATTACATTGTCGGAGCTCCAGATCTTACCACAGAGGAGGCTACTAAGCTGGCTACATGGGTTAAGGGTATCAGAAAGAACTCTGTACGCAGACCTGTAGCAGTGCTCCCTAAGACCGCTGGAGATAGCAGGGGCGTTATTAACTTTGAGGTAGTAAACAGCTCCGCTACAGATAAGATCGAGGTAGGAGAAAAGCAGTACACAGAGGCGGAGTACTGTAGTAGAATTGCTGGCTTGTTAGCTGGCTTAGATCTCAGAGTATCCGCTACCTATAAGCCTCTTACTGAGGTAACAGCTATCCCTCTGGTAGATAGTGATGAGGAAGTAGATACCGCTATTGATGCTGGTAAGCTCACTCTCTATAACGATGGAGAGCGTGTTGTAATTGCAAGAGGTGTAAACTCCCTCACTACAGTTACAGAGGTAGAAACAGCGGATCTCCAGAAAATCAAGATCAACGCTATACAGGATCAGATTGAGGGAGATATTTACAGCACTATTAACAAGAGCTACATCGGTAACTACAGTAACTCTTATGATAATAAGTGCTTACTGATTACAGCTATCAAGGGCTACCTTAGAGGGCTGGAGGCTACAGAGGGCGGTAAGGGCTGGCTTAAGGCAGACAGCTCTACTATGGAGATCAATGTAGCTAAGCAGAAACAGTACTTAGAGAGTATCGGAGTAGATACCTCTGAGATGGATGAACAGGCTATTAAGGAGGCTAATACAGGCTCTCATGTATTCCTTAAGGGTACTATCTCTATCTTAGATGCTATCGAGGATGTAGATATTTTCATCAATAAGGAATAAGGAGGTAATTACAGATGGCAGTAGACACAAAGCGAATTTGTAACGGTACCTTTGGAGAGCTCTGGTTAGACGGAGATTATGTAGGAGAGTGCTATAAGGCACAGGCAAAGGTAGAGTTTACAAAAGAGGAGATTAAACAGTGCGGTACTTTCTTCACTGATAACAAGGTTGTCGGATGTAAGGGTACAGGATCTCTTACTATGCACAAGGTAAATTCCAGAATGGCTATTAAGGTAGCTAACATGGTTAGAAATAAGCAGGATGTACGCTTTACACTTATTAGTAAGTTAGCGGATCCAGATGCTTACGGTGCAGAGCGTGTATCTATCACAGGAGTACAGATGGATGATCTTACTCTCTTTGATTGGGAGGCTCAGAAACCTCTTGAAACAGAGGCTCCGTTTACCTTTACAGGATACGAGTACTTAGATCAGATTACTCCTCAGTAAGAGTTATAAGAGTGCAGTTTGGGGAGGGTAAAACCTCCCCTTATTTTTATTATATGAAAAATTAAGGAGGGCTATACAATGGCTACAAAGAATGTAAATGCAGAGGCAGTACAGGCAGAGGAAACAGAAAAGAAAGAGGCGGTTAATATCTTAGATCTCCTCTTAGGCTCCGATGTAGGAGAGATTAAGCTCCCTACTAAGGAGGTAGAGATTACCAGATTATCACAGGTATACGGTGCTCCGTTTATCCTCACAATTAAGGCGATTACTCCAGCTAAGTTTGAGGAGATACAGGATGTAAAGGGCAAGGATGCAGATATTGATATTACCCAGCTCCAGCTCTTTACAGTAATCGAGGGTGTAGTAGATGCTACAGGTGCTCCGATGTTTAAAAACAAGGAGCTTATGAGTAAGTTTAAGGTATCTACTCCTAAGGATCTGGTAAGAGCGATCTTACTTTCTGGAGAGATCGCTAAGATTTACGGAGAGATCTCTGAGCTGGCAGGTTTCGGAGATAATGCGGTTAAAGAAGTAAAAAACTCATAAGTACAGATGGGCTTACCCAGATGATGTACTACTACTGGAAACACGGTAGAGTACTCCCATCTGTATTTTATAAATTGCCTAGAGGAGAGCTCTTAGTATTACAGGCTTTTTATGAGCAGGAGATAGATGATAATAACAAAGAGCTAGAGAGGGCAAATAAGAGTAATAGTGTTATGTACAATATCAATCTACTCACATAGAGGAGGTGGCATATATGGCGGTAGAGTTTGGTGCAAAACTTTATTTAAAAGATAATATGTATGCTACCCTTAAGAAAAATCTAGGTTTACAGCGTGAATTTTCGGAGCAGGTAGATAAAACTAATGCGAGTATGCAACAGATGGGGCGTACAAGGGTTAATGCTACTATCAATGCTACGGATAACGCCTCTGGAGTAGTAGAGAGCGTTAGACAAACTGTAAATAGTGTAGGCAATACAACAGTATCCCCAGAGGTATCCTTACAGGATAACGCCTCTGGGGTTATTGGTGCTATACAGGATACCTTAGATACCGTCAATACTACCACAGCTACTCCAGAGGTGGAGGTAGAGGATAATGCCTCTCCTACTATCAGCGAGGTAGAGAGTAGAGTGCATAGGCTGGGGAATGTGAGAGCATTAACCAGAGCAGAGGTAGACGATCAAGCTACAGAAAAGGTAGAGAGAATAACCCAGAGGATCAAGGATCTTACTAAAAAGGTATTCTCTCCAGTGATTAAGCTAAAGGATCTCACGGTTAGTACAGTAGGCAAGATTAAGCAGAGGCTTAAAGAGATAGCCACTACTTTTACTCCTATTGTAAAAATCAGAGATCTAGCCTCACAGGGCTTAGCTAAAATCAAAAATACCTTAGGTGGGCTACGAGATAAAGTTACCTCTGTAGCGGTAGGGATCCACGATAGAGCTACATCTGGACTAAATAAAATAAAGGTAGGTGTACGAACAGTAGGAAAGCTGGTGGCTAAGCCTTTTATTTCTGTTAGGGATAAAGCCACAAGTGGGATCACAAAGGTTAGAAACTCCCTAAAATCCGTAGGGAAAACAGTAGCTAAGCCTTTTGTTACTTTGAGGGATAAAGCAAGTGCTCCTCTGGGTAAGGTAGGCGGTGTACTGAAATCTGTAGGAAAGACGGTAGCAAAACCTTTTATAGCAGTAAAAGACGGTGCTAGTAAGATCCTCCACGGTATAGGCAGTAGCTTAAAATCCATCGGTAATATGTCTGTAAAGGCTATGGTAGCGGTAAAGGATGGAGCTAGTGCTGTACTGGGTAAGATCGGTAGTACACTTAAGAGCCTTGCAAAAGGCGTAACAATCGCTGTAGGAATTGCAGGAGCAGGAGCTACAGCTCTTATGGGTAAATCCTTAGGAGAGGGAGCTAAACTACAGCAAAGTATAGGCGGTGTGGAAACACTGTACACAAAGACTAATAGCGATGGTAGTACAGATACCTCAGCGGTAGATAAGATGTTACAGTATGCTAATCAAGCATATAAAACTACAGGCTTATCCGCTAATGAGTATATGGAAAATGTTACCTCATTTAGTGCCTCTCTTTTGAGTGCGTGTGCAGGAGATACAAATAAATCCGCTGAGATTGCTAACAAAGCTATGATAGATATGGCGGATAACGCTAACAAGATGGGTACTGATATGGGATCCATCCAGAACGCTTATCAAGGCTTTGCAAAGCAAAATTACACGATGCTGGATAACCTTAAGCTGGGTTATGGTGGTACTAAGGAGGAGATGGATAGGCTCCTTAAGGATGCACAGGCTATCACTGGTACTAAGTACGATATAAACAACTTAGCGGATGTATATACAGCCATCGGAGTAATACAGGATAAATTAAATATCACAGAAACCACAGCAAGAGAGGCAGAGCAGACCTTTAGCGGATCTTTTGCGATGATGAAAGCCTCCGTTACTAACCTCTTAGGTAATTTATCTATAGGGGATGGAGAGGCAGTAGCTAGAAGTATGGGAGAGCTGGTAGAGAGTGCAAGTACCTTTTTCTTTGGTAACTTTATACCGATGCTCCAGACGATTTTTAGCAACTTGCCTACAGCAATAGGAACAGCGGTAGAAAAGGTAGCTCCTCAGATTAAGGAAAATGTATTACCACTCCTTACATCTATCAAGGATGCAATCTTTACAGGGCTGGGTAATATCGGTATTGATACTGGAGCATTACAAGCTATTTTCGATCAGCTTTTTAATGTAAAGGTAGACGGTGGTGGTATTGCTAGTATGTTCTCTGGGCTTAAGGATGGAATAGTACAGGCGATCAATACGATCTTACCTATCATTCCTCCGATTATCTCAGCGGTACAACAGATAGCTCCTGTAGTAGGACAGGTAATTAGTACGATTATGAGTGGTGTATCTCAGATCATCCCTTATATTGTGCCAGTGATCCAGACTATTACTAATATCATCGTAACAGCTATGCCAGTGATCCAACAGATCATTACAGTAGTGGTAAATGCGATTGTAGCTATTATGCCTACATTGAGCTCTATCTTTACTTTTGTGGGAAACGTGATCCAGCAAGTACTTACCATGATCGGTAATCACATGGGATTATTCCAAACTATTGTATCTGTAGTAGTAACAGTAGTATCTACTGTATGGCAGACCTTAGCCCCTATAATCAGTGCGGTAGTAGATGTGATCCTTACGGTGGTAGATGGACTACTTACAGGAATTGAAACAGTATTCAATTTCTTAGCTCCATACATCTCTCAGATCTGGGGTAGTATCTGTGGATTTTTCGACAGTGCAAGCTCTACGATTACCACTATCGTAGAAACCATTAAGAGTGTATTTCAAGGCTTATTTGATGCGGTATCCACTATCTTCGGTGGTATCTCCAGTGCTGTATCTACAGCGATAGGAACCGTAACAAGTGTAATAAGCGGAGCGATAGATGCTATTAGCGGTTTTGTAGATAAAATTGGTGGTGCAATCTCAAAGGCTAAGGACTTTGTAGGAGGTATCGGAGGTAAGGTTAAGAGTGCTTTAGGTTTTGCCTATGGTAAAGACAGGGTACCATACGATAATTACCCAGCTATCCTCCATCAAGGAGAGAAAGTCTTAACCAGAAATCAAGCAGATCAATATGAGAGGCGGATGAGTACCAGAGGTGTACAGCTTAAGGATGTTACACCTATAGACAGGGATCCAGACGATCCACAGGATAATAACGGAGGTACAGGAGGTACAGGAAATCCACAGGATGGAGATACGCCTAAGAGCGGTGGTATCGGATCCGTAACGATTGAAAAATTGGCGGATACGGTAATCATTGAGAAAGAGGCAGATACAGATAAGGTTGTTTCTGACATGGTGGCAAAATTCAAAAAGTTGTTACCTAATATGACTTAACAGGGAGGAGGATACTTAATGGAATTTTGGTTACAACAGAATAGCGATAAGTTTCAACTCCCAGTTAAGCCCTCTGATTACACGGTGTCCGTAGCTCATAAAAATACGGTTGTCAATGTAATACAGGTGGGAGATGTAAACCTTATCGGAAATACAGGCTTAAGAGAAATCTCTCTTAAGTCTTTTTTTCCAGCAAAAGATTATAACTTTAGCAATAATGCAGGGCGTAGACAGCCTCTAACTTATGTAGAGAAGATCGAGAGCTGGAGAAAGTCTGGTACTCCTATTAGGGTTATCATTACAGGCACTCTTAACATGGAGGCTACAGTAGAGAGCTTTGTGTGGGGAGAGCAGGATGCTACAGGAGATATTTATTATACCTGTAATATAAAGGAGTACAAAAAGATAAAGACAAAGAGAGCTACCGTTACTATAGCTACTGTAAAGCCTACAGTGAGGGCTACAAAGCCACAGGCTACTAATACAGCCAGAACCTACACGGTAAAGCGTGGAGATTGCCTCTGGAAAATAGCTAAACAGTTTTATGGTAGTGGAGCTCAGTACACTAAGATCTACAATGCTAACAGGGATAAGATAAAAAATCCTAATCTTATCTATCCTAATCAAGTATTAACGATCCCTTAGGAGGTGGTAAAGAGTGATAGTAGTGCATAAGAATACAGACATAACAGAGTATGTATCCTCTATGAGCTGGGGCGGTAGCAGAACAGAGGTAGCCAGAAAGTTAGAGCTACACATTGTAAACGCTCCCTTAGATAAAAATATTACTCCTCTTACCATCAACTTAGCGGATCCTGTTTATCTATTTGAGGATGATGGAAAAACAGAGCTTTTTAGAGGCTATGTAGTAGAGAGGGAGGCAAGCAGTACTACAGGTACAGTTACTTATACCTGTTATGATCTTCTTTTCTATACCATCAAGAGTAACGCCACTTACAATTTTAGCTCTAAAACAGCGGAGGCGATAACTCAGATGGTATGTGATGATATGGAGATCCCTGTAGGCTCCTTAGCTCAGACAGGGCTAACACAGAAACTCATAGTACAGAATGTATCTATCTATGAGATTATTATGAGAGCCTATACACAGGCATATCAACAGAACGGAGTAAGCTACAGAGTGGTAGCTAAAAAAGGCTACCTCAATGTAGAGGAAATGGGTAAGGTGGTATGCAGTATTGAGATCACAGAGGATAGCAATATTACCAGCTCCAACTATAAAGAGAGCATTACTAACATGGTTAATAAGGTTCGTATTTATGACGGAGAGGGTAAACCACAGGGAGTAGTACAAAATGATGCAGATGTGAAAAAGTATGGTATATTCCAGCAGACTTACACTAAAGAGGAGGGCAAGGATGCTACTACCACAGCTAAGAGTATGTTTAAGACGGTTGAGAAAACCTTTACTCTGGAGTGTGTAAACCTCAATGAGGCAGTAACAGGAGCAGGGGCGGTAGTGAGAGATAGCTCTACAGGGCTCAGCGGTGTAGTGTGGATAGATGCGGATACTCACACATGGCAAAATGGAGTAGCTACCATGAGCTTAACAGTAACTCTAAAACAAATGATGGATACTAAGGAGGGATAGCATGGCTGGTACTGGGGATAACATGAAAAACGATCATCAATATGCAGAAGTGCTAGAGATGATGCGATCACAGGGAGCTAAAGATAATCCTACCTTAGCCCAGATAGGAGTAATGCAAAGCTCTAACAGCGTAAAGATAGATGATCTGGTACTTAATGCTGAGGATCTGTATATAGCAGATTACTTAGTAGCAGGGTATACCAGACAGATAAAAGTACCTTATGTATCTGGAGTATCTGTGGATACTACACAGAGTAACGGTTTTGCTAGTAAGGATAATCCAGATCCAGATACTAGGGCATGGAAACAGAGTCAGATAACCTATACCGATGGGCTTAAGGCTGGGGATATGGTGCTGGTACAGAAACTTAACGATAATAACAAGTATGTAATCATAGCAAGGGTGGTGGAGGCATAAATGAGTTTATTTCCTTTTGCAACAACAGAGGATCTTACTCTAACGGATCAAGAGGTAACAGCCTCCTCTATCCGTGAGTATGAGATCGACTTTGAAAAAGGCACACTCACAGGGAGGATTGTAACTGGTGTAGATGCTCTTTGTGTGTGGGCTTACTTAGCTCTTAAGGCTAAGAGATACCGCTGGATTATATATAGCTGGGGTTATGGGGATGAGGTTTATGATCTCATCGGATATAGCTACAGTGAGGAATACCTTAACAGTGAGGTAAGGCGGTATATGGAGGAGTGCTTATTTGAGAATGAGCACATAACAGGAGTACAAGATCTGGAGGTATCCCAGATTAAAGATGTACTCCACATAAAATTTACTCTGGTAACAGATGTAGGTAGTAAGGAGGTGGAAATGGATGTATGAGGATCAGACATACGAAAATATATTAGATAGATCCCTAGCAAGGGTGGCAAGTGATGTAGATAAGCGTGAGGGCTCCGTTATTATGAACGCTATAGCCCCTGTATCCGCAGAGCACGCAGATGTATATATCCAGCTAGGTAATATCGTAAATAATGGGTATGCAGATACCGCAGTAAGAGAGTTTCTAATCCTCCGATGTAAGGAAAGAGGTATTATCCCTTATGAGGCTACTAAGGCTACTCTAAAGGGTAAATTTAATATGGAGATCCCTATAGGATCCAGATTTAATCTGAATGAGCTTAACTATGTAGCCACAGCATTTATAGAGAGTGCCGATGGCTATTTTTATTATCAGATGGAGTGTGAAACAGAGGGTACTAATGGCAATAAGTTTTTTGGAGAGCTTAGCTCCATTGAGTACATTGATAAGGATCTTACTGGAGAGCTTACAGAGCTCCTTATCCCAGCGGAGGATGAGGAGGATACAGAGGCTCTAAGGACACGATACCTTAACTCCTTTGATAGTAACCCTTTTGGCGGTAATAAGCAGGATTATGTAGAGAAAACCGATGCTCTGGATGGTGTGGGAGGTACGGTGGTTATCCCTGTGTGGAATGGGGGAGGCACTGTTAAGTTAATCATTATCAATAGTGATTACGGAGTAGCATCTAGCACACTGGTAAAAGCGGTGCAGGAGGCTATAGATCCAGATCCACAGGGTACAGGTAGTGGCATAGCTCCTATAGGGCATACCGTAACAGTAGTATCCGCTGTAGGTAAAACGGTAAGCATAAAATCCAGAATAACTCTAAATGATGGCTACCAGTGGTCGCAGGTAAAACCTAAGGCGGAGGAAACTCTGGAGGCGTATTTTTTGGAAATGCGTAAGAACTGGGAGAAAGGTAACTTAGTAGTGCGTATCTCTCAGATAGAAAACAGGCTCCTTAATCTGGATGGGATCTTAGATGTGGCGGATACACAGCTAAACGATGTAGCCAGTAACTTAGCCTTAGCACAGGAGGAGATACCTCTGTTAGGAGGTGTTTATATTGGCTAGAGAGATTGATCTATTAGGCTATTGGATGCCTGTACTCCGACAGCTTAAAGAGTTTAAGGAAATAGCAAAGGCAGAAACGCCAGAGCTTAAGTACATCCTAGAACAGATTGAGCGTACTCTTAACAATATGTTTATTGAGACAGCGGATGAGTACGGTATTAAGCGTTTTGAGGATATGATGGGTATTTACCCAGAGGCAGGAGCCAGCCTAGAAACAAGGCGTTTTAATGTGCTGGTTAAGTGGAATGATAAAGTACCTTATACGGAGAAAGAGCTTTATAACAGGCTTATTAGTATCTGTGGAGATGATAACTTTAGCGTTAATCCAGATTATAAAAATTATTTTTTAGAGATTATAACTCATTTAGGGATAGAGGGGGCGTTTGATACGATCTCCTCTATTTTGCAGGATATGATCCCCTGTAATCTGGTGCTGGATCTTAAAAACACTCTGGAGGAGGGAAATACAACTCCTTTTAGTGTGGCGGTAGTATCCTGTGTGGCTATGAGGTATCAGATCACAAACGATATTAACCCTAAGGTAGCTATAGAGAGCCCTATGTACTACGGTGTAGGCTTAGGCAGAGCTGGTACTCACATTATCACTCACGATATAAAGAGTACTGTAAATAAGAGCTCAGATCTCAATGTAGCACAGGCATTATCTACAGGAGGTTCCTCTGGAGCTATCACAATGGATATATCTGTAAAGGATGAGGTAGAAAGCCCTCATTATGAGGGAGTAGGCGTTGGAATGGCGTTTACAAAAATCATTACCCACGATATTAACAGCAAAGCAACTAACAGCGGTAATACTACTGTAGCAAGCCCTGTAAACACAGCTACAGTTATTACAATAAATTAAAGAAAAGGAGTGTGATAAAATGGGTGCTTTTAAGAGTGCAGTAATCACAAAAAAAGGACAGGAACTCTTAGCAAAAGTGGTAGCAGGTACTACTAAGCTGGAGTTTACTAAGATCAAGGTATCCGATACTAAGTTATCTGGAGATCTGGCAAGTATGACAGGTATCGGTACTATCAAACAGGAGGAAAAGGTAGCCTCTGTAGTGAGAAAGAATGGATCTAATGTTACAGTATCCGCTAGTTTCTCTAATCAGACCTTAGGGCAGGGTTATTATGTAAGAAACTTAGGACTTTATGCAAATGATCCACAGGCTGGAGAGATCCTATATAGTATCTCAGTAGCAGATGAGAGTACCGCTACAGCGGATTATATGCCTCCATTTAATGGTATCGGTGTAAGCTCCCTCATGGTGGATCTTGTAACAGCGGTATCTAATGCCTCTAGCGTAAAGGTAAACGTAGATCCTACCGCTGGAGCTACTGTAGCCCAGATCGTTAATTTACAGGAGCAGATTGACGATGTTAAGAGCTTTGTAGGCTATGAGAGCTCCGATGTATACGGAGTAGAGGTAGATTTTGTAAATAAGAAATTTACAAGATTAGCAGGAGCAGAAAATCTTACCTCTGGTGCAGATTTTGATAAGCTCACTCCGTGGGGCGGTAGAAAGAGATGTAACCTTACTAATGAGGGCGTTATGGTAGCCTACAGAGGGGAAACAGGTTACTCAGAGGCAGGAGCTACCTCAGCTACCATTACAAAGGGTACTACAGAATATCCTAGCGGTACTAAGGTACAGACTATGGTAGAACAGCCTTTATTCTATACTAAGGTTGTGCCTGTAAAATCCAGCGTTTCCTCCTCTGGTAGAGGTAAGAAATATGATAAGGCTAGATTTTATATCAGCCCTACACCTAAGGCAGGATTTAAGCCTGTGGATGGTTTCTTAGATGATAACGGTATCTTACAGGATAAGATTTACCTCTCAGCCTTTGAGGGATCTATCTTTGATACTTCCGCTGGAGCCTACCTTAAGGCGGATGAGCAGGTAGCGGATTTTGCTACAGATATGCTCTCCTCTATTGCAGGTGCTAAGCCAGCCAGTGGACTTACACAGAACCTCACTAGAGCAAACGTAAGAAAGCTCTGTACTAACAGAGGTAAGGGCTGGAAATCTCATAACATTTTCGCTCTTACAGCTACTCAGTGGCTTATCTTAGTAGAGTATGCCTCTATGAACGCTCAAAGCGTTATCGGACAGGGTGTAAGTACTTTTACAGACGATGGATCTACTAACATGGCTGTAGTAACAGGTGCTACCTCTGGTTTAGGTAATGGATCTGGTATTGATCCTAACGCTGGAGTAGATGGTAAGTGTTCAGTATCTTACAGAGGAGAGGAAAACCTCTGGGGTAATATCTGGACTTGGCTGGATGCTATCAATATTTATAACGATAATGCAAGCGGAGTATACAATGCTTTTGTTAAGCCTTATGGAGAGTGTAAGGATGATACTACAGCCGATGGATACAAAGCCTTAGATTTTAATATTGCCACAGGAGAGGGCTATATTAGTGGCTTTGGATACGATGAGGATCATCCAGATCTTTTCCTTTGTGCGGAGCATAACGGTGCATCTAACCTCCCAGTAGGAGATTATTATTGGAATAACAATGATGGTTTTCGTGTTGCTGGATTGGGTGGTCTATGGACTAGTGGTGCTAGGTGTGGTGCGTGGTCTCTTAATCTGGATACTGCCTCCTCTAGTCGCAATCGGGGTATCGGCGGTCGCTTGCTGTATGTGCCTCAGACAAAGATTAGTGCATAACAATAGCATCATAAACTCAACAAAATAAAGAAATCAAAGAGGGTAATAGAGAGGGCTGTAAAGCTCTTTTTTATTACCCTTTTTGTCGGTAGCTAAAAGGCGTTTCGTGTTACTAAATT
>OLFV01001632.1_pt1 | contig 20362 bp, 15 predicted proteins | sample 1605551 | NCBI WGS metagenome assembly OLFV01 (sample SAMEA3888922, study PRJEB22519) | human gut metagenome | biome: human gut; feature: human-associated habitat; material: faeces | place: Denmark | collected 2011
GTCCTTACCAAATTCTTTTCGCAATGCTTTCTCTATCAGAGACGCATGATTATGGGCTGTGGTTAGGGAAATGTCACCAGGTAATCTGAAGTGCATCTCAATGGCAATGATATTTCCTATGTGACGTGTGTGAAGATTGTGAATGTCACAGACGAGTGGGTCCTGATATACTATGGCTTCAATTTTGTCCTCTATGTCTTTCGGCAAACTTTCTTCCAATAGTTCTCCATACGCCTGACGTAAGAGATGGAGAGCTGTGAAAAGAATTAGAATACTGACTATTATTGCGGCAATAGGGTCCAGAATTGCCCATTTACTGCCAAGAAGTATTGCTCCACCAATGCCTATGGACGTACCAATAGATGAGAGAGCATCGCTACGATGATGCCAAGCATTAGCTTCTAAGGCTTGAGATTCCACTTCCTTTGCCACTTTATCAGTAATGCGAAAGACCCATTCCTTTAGAATAATACTTAACAATGCTGCGATTAATGCTACTGTACCCGGAGTTGTAAGTGTCTTGCCGTTTATGACCAATAATATTTTCTCGATTCCATCCCAGGCAAGCATGATAGCCACAACGACGAGAGCCAGACCTATAATGGAAGTCGCAATGGTCTCATATTTGCCGTGCCCATAGTCATGATCGCTATCTGCTGGCTTACTACTCAGTTTTACGAAAGCTATTACTACCAAATCTGTAAGAAAATCGCTTAGAGAATGCACGGCATCAGCTATCATTGCTGCGGAATGTCCTAATATTCCTGCTGCAAATTTCAGAATGAGAAGTATGATATTCACAACACTTCCGGTTATTGTCACCTTATATATCTTTTGGTCTCTTGTCTGCATAATACTTATAATTATTATTATATTGAATAATAAGGACCTGTAATCAAGTAGGTGAAAAGAATATTTCTATTCATTATCAGAATGATTTTGATTACCTGCTTATCCTATTGAATGGTCTGCAAAGTTAATATTTATATTTTAGAAAACAAAGAAATCTGCCGAAGAAATCAGGATGAGGATAATAAAAATTCCCCCTCGCTTCACAGCGAGAGGGAACAACAACACAAACACAAATAATTACCCCGACTTTCACGGGGTCACTTGAAACATATCTTTATTCCTCACTAAAAATGGAGTCACATTATGACTGACATTCAAGGAGAAAAATATTCTATTTCGAGGCCCTTAAAACCACTAATAAATACGTGGTTTTCAAAAGACGATGCAAAGGTATTGATATTATTATGATTATCCAAAAGAAAAGTCATAAAAAAATCAAAAACTTTGATTTTTCCTGTAAAAAAGCCTCAAATCTGCCGTTAATTACATGCTAATAATGTTTTTAGTGATTATTTTAGTGATTTTCACGTTTAGGCTTCGCCTTAGTGTAAAAACAACATTTTTAGTACATTTGCTGATGAAATAAATCTTATTTTCTACATGAAATTTCTCATAGATAAGTGATGGTGATAAGACTTCCTATTATTATTTATTCATAATCAAAAGGAAAAATATTTATTATTATCTATTTCATTATCAGAATAATTCCGACCATCTACTTCTAAGACTAAAATGAAACAATAAAGCAAATAGGTGGACACAACTGGAATTTCCAATAATGCCCACCTACTTGTTTCCTATTTTCGAAACTAATAAAATCGAGAGAAAGGTTACTCTACTCCAAAGAGAATCTTAAGTCCGCCATCTACTCCTGAGAATCCCATAAAAGCAAGGGAGAGAAGTGATGCTGTAACAAGAGTAATGCTTATTCCCTTCATGCCTTTAGGAATGGCAGAAAACTCCAGATGCTCGCGAAGTCCTGCGAAAAGAACGAGTGCGATGCCAAATCCGATTGCGCTTGCAATGGCATAATTGAGGGACATAAGCAGTGAATAGTCCTTCTGAATCACAGAGATTGCCACACCAAGTACGGCACAGTTGGTAGTGATAAGAGGAAGGAATACGCCGAGAGCCTGATATAGGGGAGGAGAGACCTTCTTGAGAATAATCTCTACCATCTGCACCAGTGAGGCAATCACGAGGATGAAAGAGAGGGTCTGCAGATATTCCAGTCCGAAAGGCTTGAGCACATAAATCTGTACGAGCCAAGTAACGAGAGTGGCAAGCGCCATTACAAAAGCTACTGCTACTGACATTCCGAGAGAAGTGTTCACCTTCTGGCTGACTCCAAGGAAAGGACAGATTCCGAGGAACTGTGACAATACGATATTATTTACGAATATCGCTGCTATGAAAATCAATAAATATTCCATATTATATTATTCTTTAATATTGGATAAGATGAAGGGTCGGCACCTATTTTACGTCGTTTTCGCAAAAGAATAAGATAGCTTTGAGCCTCTTTTTTCTATGCTATTTCCGCTTTCATCCTTTGTATATAGATGAAAAAAGATGAGTCTTCATCCTATGATTCCAAATCATTAAACCTTCTTGAATCTGTTGATAATAGCGATGATGTATCCCAATGTCAGGAAAGCTCCTGGAGGAAGGATGAAGACAAGCATACCAAACTGCTCAGGGATGATTCTCATGTCGAAGATAGTTCCGTTGCCGAGAAGCTCACGAGCAATACCGAGAGTGGTGAGTCCAATTGTAAATCCGAGTCCAATGCCTAAACCATCACATGCAGAAGGAAGAACCGGGTTCTTTGAAGCATAACTCTCGGCACGACCAAGGATGATACAGTTTACTACGATCAGAGGGATAAAGAGACCCAACTGCTTGTTTACATCAGGAAGATAAGCAGCGAGGGAGAACTGAACGATGGTCACCAGCGTTGCAATCACCACGATATAGACAGGAATATGCACCATATCAGGTGTGATTTTCTTGATGAGAGAAATGCAGATATTTGAGCAGATAAGCACCGCCATTGTTGCAAGTCCCATCATCATTCCGTTCATTGCACTTGTGGTAGTGGCGAGTGTAGGACACATGCCGAGCATCAATACAAAGGTAGGGTTCTCCTTTATGATGCCATTTATGATAATACCGAGTTTTGACATAATCTATTAGTCCTCCTCTTGCTTTGTGGTTTCGATGTTGTTATCGTCGCCGTCGTTGTTAATATTGGTGTTTTGACCTGCCACAGCACCATCATTTTCGCAGAATGTGCTGTATGCCTGCTGAACAGCTCTCAAGAAAGCTCTTGAGGTGATAGTGGATGCAGTGATGGCATCAATGTCACCTCCGTCTTTACTTACGGTAAAGTTCTTGTCCTTAGGATTAAGACCTATGATGCAAGCCTGTCCTCCCTTACCACCGTTTTCCGTGGTTTGGAACCAAGAGTCAGCTTTAGCTCCGAGTCCAGGAGTCTCAGTAGTCTCCAGAACAGTGTAGCCAAGAATTGTACCTACCTTGTCAAAGCCTACGAGAATAGTGAGATTGCCACCGAAACCGTTAGGGTCTGTTGACTGAATAGCAGTGCCTTTATCTGTCTTGTAGATGATGAATTTGAGGTCTTTATTATCTACGATGCGAGTGACCTCTTTGGTTTCATTTATGGAACACTGTCCTCCCATCACCTGCTCGATACCAGCTTTCAGAGTATTCTGCGCTGCATCATTACGAGGCTGAAGAGTGAGATTGTTGACATAAGCAAGAAGACCTCCGCATATTACTGCCACGATGGTCAGTATGCCGACCATATTAGGCAAATTTGATTTGAGTTTTTCCATTTTATTACGTCCTCCTGATTATTATTTCTTTGCTGGTACTTCGCCAAAGCGCTTTGGCTTTACGTACATATTGATAAGAGGTGTAAATGCATTCATGATGAGAATAGCAAATGACATTCCTTCTGGATATGCGCCCCAGTTGCGTATTACGATGGTGAGGACACCGATTGCAACGCCGTAAATGATTTGTCCTCTATGATTCATTGGTGAAGTTACATAGTCAGTAGCCATGAAGATAGCACCAAGCATCAGACCACCAGAAAGCAATACCTGAACAGGATTTGCGTAGATAGGGCTTACAGCGTGCATCAGACCTGCGATGACAAAGACTGTAGCGAGAATGCTTACAGGAATATGCCATGTGATAATCTTCTTCCAAAGCATGTAAGCAAGGCCCAAAAGGAGTGCTATTGCGCAGACTTCACCGATTGTTCCTGCTCCCATACCATTGGATGTGTTGCCCAAAAGCATATCCATTGCAGAAGGAAGCTTATCGAGTACAGAAGCGTCTCCGCTCTTGATAGCCTCTTTCATCACTGCAAGAGGGGTAGCTCCTGTCGTTACATCAGTGTATGAAGTCCACTGACCTACTACAGGCCATGAAGTCATAGCTGTAGGGAAAGAGACAAGGAGGAAGCAACGACCCACGAGAGCTGGGTTGAAAGGATTCTGACCGAGACCGCCGAATGTCATCTTAGCTACGCCAATAGCTACGAGAGCGCCGACGATAATCATCCATATAGGGAAATTGGACGGAAGGTTCATGCCAAGCAAAAGACCTGTAACGATAGCGGAACCATCATGCAGGGTAGGTTGGCGCTTGAGGAAAGCCTTGCAGATAGCCCATTCAAAGAACAAGCAAGCGGCAACGCTCACAAGGCATACGATGGCAGATCCTATTCCGAAGAAATAGCAGGATACCAGAAGAGCGGGCAATAAGGCAATTACTACTCCGTACATATTCTTCTCGACGCTGTCGTTACCGTGAGCGTGAGGAGATAATGAAACTACGAGTTTACTCATTGTTTTTTTATATTTTTCAAGTTTGATATTTATGTAGTTTAAGCGGTATGGGAATTATTTCTTAGCCGCACGAGAGCGTATTATGCCCATGACAGTCTGCTTTCCGAGACGGATATTGTCGAGCATAGGACGGTGGGCTGGGCAAGTAAACTGACAAGAGCCACACTCGATGCAAGATGTAATCATCTCCTTTTCGAGCAAATCCCATTTCTTCAAAGCACTTCCTGTAGCGAGAAGGAAAGGCTCAAGACCCATCGGACAAGCGCTTACGCATTTAGCGCAACGAATACAAGGCTGAGCTGCTTGACGATGAGCATCGTCGTCAGTGAGTATAGTCACTGAGTTCTGGCCTTTTCCGACAGGAACATCGAGTGAGTTGACAGCCTTACCCATCATTGGACCACCTGCCAGTACCTTGTTTTCACCTTCAGGAAGACCGCCACAAAGGTCTATGAGTTCACCGAAAGAAGTACCCATTCTGACGAGGAAGTTACTTGGCTTAGCCAATTTCTTACCTGTTACAGTAGTGTATCTCTCAAAGAGAGGCTTGTGCTTCATCACAGCTTCATATACAGCAACGGCAGTACCAGCATTCTGAACAATGGCACCAACGTTCACAGGGATTGCAGGAGGCGCAGGAACTTGGCGTCCGATAACGGCATCCACGAGTTGCTTTTCTCCGCCCTGAGGATATTTCTTTGCCAAAGGAACGACCTCGATATTGTCGATACCCTTCTCCTGGAGCTTGTTTGTAAGGAGTTCGATGGCTGCAGGCTTATTGTCTTCAATGCCAATGTATCCCTTATTTACCTTTGCGCCTGCCATAAGGATTTTGACGCCTTCAATGAGTTCATCGCCCTTTTCCATCATCAGACGATAGTCCGATGTGATATAAGGCTCACACTCTACACCATTTATAATGACGCATTCAGGCTTTGCGCCAGGAGGAGGACAGAGTTTTACAAAAGTAGGGAAGCAAGCACCGCCCATACCTACCACTCCGGCAGCCTTAATTCTGTTTACGATTTCTTCAGGAGTAAGTTCTGGATGTTGCTCGAGGGGTTCGAGTTTAGTGCTTCTATCGATTGCTTCTTCCCATTCATCTCCTTCTACATTTATTATGATAGCAGGCTGGAGATAACCTGAAGCATTGATTGCATTATCTACTTTGAATACAGTACCTGATACAGAACTGTGGATTGGTGCGCTGATAAAGCCACCAGCTTCAGCAATGAGAGTGCCGACCTTTACCTTATCACCTTTCTTTACCACTGGCTTTGCAGGAGCTCCAATATGCTGGCTCATTGGGAAGATGGCCTGCTTAGGCAGTGGAGCTGGCTGAGTAACGGCATCATTGCTCAGTTTATTCTCGTCTGGATGTATGCCGCCAATACGGAAAGTCTTTATTTTCATCTGTTAAGCCTCCTTTGCTTTATGTTGTACATTAGTATTTTCCCCAGCTTTAGCCTTAGGAGTTTCTTCGCTCTTAGGTTTGAGTGGTGGGAGAGTGAAAGTGCACTTGATTGCTCCTGTAGGACATTCACGAACGCAGAGTCCGCAGGCCTTACATTTGTTGAAGTCAATGTAGCTTACATTGTTTTCGATAGTAATAGCATCAAACTTGCAGACTTTCTGGCATTTACCACATCCGATGCAAGCAGCACCGCAGGCTTTCTTTGCCACAGCGCCCTTGTCCTTGTTCATACAAGCTACATATACGCGACGCTCGCGCTTTCCTACATTGCGCAGTTCGATGATATGTCGAGGGCAAGCCTTTACGCAGGCTCCGCAAGAAGTACACTTCTCTGGGTCAACCTCTGCAATTCCTGTTTCAGGATTTACCTTGATAGCATCAAAATTACAAGCTCTCTCACAGTCGCCACCGCCAAGACAGCCGTAACCACAAGCTGTATCTCCCGAGCCGGTAGAGTTCATGGCAGTACATGTGCGCAAACCATCATAGATGACAGTCTTAGGACGTAGGGCACATGTGCCTCCACATCTTACTACTGCCACTTTAGGCTCACTGTTAGCGACAGCCATGCCGAGAAGGTCAGCTATCTTACTCATACACTCAGCTCCACCAACTGGACAGTTGAGTCCCTCAATAGAGCCTGCGTCAGCACCTTTTACCAGTGCGTCAGCCATTCCCGAGCATCCAGGGAATCCGCATCCTCCGCAGTTTGCCTGAGGCAGAATTTCTGCAACCTGTGCGACTCTTGGATCTTCCTTGACAGCAAATTTCTTGGAACACACGAACAAAATAGCAGATGCTATGAACGCAATAATTCCCAAGGCAATCACTGCCGGTAAAATTAAGTTCATAATGATAAGTATTTTAAATAGTTAGTTGTTTATCTTGTCAATTCCGAATCCCATAATATTCTTCATATATCCACGCAGGAAATAGAGAACCAAATAATAAGGTAGGAGACTTGCTATTCCTGCCAAAGCCGCCACTCCTTCCGATGCATTGAAAGCAGTAATGGCTGAAATAATGGCAGCCATCATCAAGGCAAGAGGCAGTATAAATCCGAAGACGACAGCTTTAGCTCCTACGCCGACCGACTCTGTCACATTGACTTTGTCGCCTACAGCAAAGTCTGCATAGTCGGGGGGTGTCACTTCGATGATTTTCTCCTTACTCTCAGAAGTCTGGCAATGTCCTGCTATTTTGCAAGATGCGCATGCGCTGTTTTGGATAATACGCACGCGCACAATCTCCTTCTCAATAGATATTATAGTTCCTTCATGGGAAATGTCGTTGGTTTTCATATCAGTTAGGAAATCAAAGTGTGCTTATTGCAAAGTCAACATTGCAATATCAGTGCAAAATTAGCATAAAAAATTGAAACTGCAAATAAAAAACAAGAATAATGCACATTTTTTGTCTTTTATTTATATTTCGCCGAAGATTTGTTTGGCAATATCAGTTTTTTCTTGTATTTTTGCAACTTAAAAGAAGGTAATAGTACCATGATCTGGCAATGCGAGGAATTGGTGCATTGTATTTTAGGATATTTAAATAATGAAGAACCATAAATAATATGAAGCAAACAAAAATAGTAGCGTCAGTCAGTGACCGTAGATGTAGTGTGGAATTTATTCAGCAGCTCTATGATGCTGGAGCAAATGTAATCCGCATGAATACGGCTCATGCCGATGCTGAAGGCATAAAGGAAATTATCAGAAATGTGCGTACTGTCTCGTCTCATCTTGGAATACTCATAGATACAAAGGGACCTGAAGTTCGTACTACTGGTAATGCTGAGCCTATACCTTTTAAGATAGGTGAAAAGGTGAGCATATATGGAAGGCCTTGCGAGGATACCGTGCATGACAGAATCTGCCTTTCTTATCCTTTTATTCATAAGGATGTAAAAGTGGGAGACCATATTCTCTTTGATGATGGAGAACTTGATGTACTCGTAGTAGATATAAAAGGAGAAGAAATCTGCGTAGAGGTGATGAATGATGGCGTCCTTGGTTCTCACAAAAGTGTTAACGTGCCTGGAGAACATATTGACCTTCCTGCACTTACCGAGAAAGATAAGACTAATATTCTTCTTGCAATCGAGCAAGATATAGACTTCATAGCTCACTCATTTGTTCGCAGTGCCGCTGATGTCAAGGCGGTACAGGATATTCTTGATGCTCATAATTCCGACATAAAGATTATCTCTAAAATCGAGAATCAGGAAGGCGTTGATAATATTGATGAAATTATTGATGCCAGTTATGGTATTATGATTGCGCGTGGCGACTTGGGCATTGAGGTGCCTTTGGAAGAAATACCTGGTATTCAGCGCATGATAATCAAGAAGTGTGTATTCAAGAAGAAGCCTGTAATTGTGGCAACACAGATGCTTCATACCATGATTAAGAATCCTCGCCCTACACGTGCAGAAGTGAGCGATGTCGCAAATGCTGTATTCAATAATACTGACGCACTGATGCTTTCAGGCGAAACAGCAAGTGGAAAGTATCCAGTCGAGGCAGTTGCCACAATGGCTAAGATAGCAGAGCGTGCAGAACTTGACCGTGGACGCTATTCGCGCAAGATGGACGTTGATGGTAGCGACACCACAATCCGTGATTACCTCTGCCGTTGCGCCATAGAGACTACAGCGAAGCTTGGAGTAAGATGAATTATTACTGACTCAGGTACAGGAGAGGATGCCCGCACGCTTGCTGCATATCGTGGACCGAACCCTATTCTCGCTGCTTGTTATCATGACAAGCTTCAGCGTTGGCTGGCGCTCTCATATGGCGTAAACGCCTTCTGTCCAAAGCATGCCGATAAGGAAAATGTGGATTTGCTCTTTGCGGAGTCGCTCCGTAAATACGTGGATCGCGGACAGCTCTCACGTGAGGATAAGGTGACTTATCTTTCTGGACACATGGGTATTGGAGTCGTAGAAAAGCATGCTGGAGCAACAATGCTGGAGGTGAATACCGTCGGTAAGGTGCTTGACACTTATAAGTTGTAGGCAATCGGCTTTCCAATTATATAATGATAAGTAGGTAATCAGAGTCATTTCGATAATGAATGGTATATGAAAATAATTCTAATCACCTACCTTAATAGAGAGAAAACTCTAATTCCTCATTATCTAAAACGAAACAAAACGACCCCCCATGTTTGATAAGAATAGAAATCAATACGACCAATATATAGTGGATAGAGAGGCTCCGCTTTTAGAGTGGCTGCTATCAGCCGTTCCAGGTTCCAAGTCTAAGATAAAGGCAACCCTGCATGGACATGGAATCAAGGTGGATGGCAAGCAAGTGACACAGTTTGACTTCCCGCTCAAACCAGGAATGAAAATCAGTGTCAGTCGCTCTAAGAAGAACGATACGTTCAAGAGTCGCTATGTAGATATTGTCTATGAGGACAAATGGATTGTTGTCATTGATAAAAAGATTGGCATCCTCTCCATGGCGGCAGGACACAAATCGCTCAACGTAAAGAGTGTGCTCGATGATTACTTCAAGCGCACTCGCCAAAAGTGTACTGCTCATGTGGTCCATCGTCTGGACCGCGATACCAGCGGACTTATGATTTACGCTAAGGATATGGAGACTGAGCAGTTGCTTGAGCGTGACTGGCATGGTACAGTATTCGACCGTCGTTACGTAGCTGTGGTAAGCGGAGAGATGGAGAATGATGAAGGCACCATTGCCAACTGGTTAAAAGATAACAAGGCTTATGTCACATTCTCTTCGCCTGTGGATAATGGAGGAAAATACGCAGTCACTCATTATCACACACTCAAACGCACGACAGAGCACAGTCTGGTGGAATTCAAACTTGAGACAGGAAGAAAGAACCAGATACGCGTGCACACCGCTGATATGGGGCATCCCATCTGCGGAGATGTGAAGTATGGCAATGGCGACGATCCGCTCCACCGTCTTTGTCTTCACGCCTACGTGCTTTGTTTCTATCATCCAGTGACAGGGCAACCGATGGAATTCTCCACTCCAATTCCTACGCCTTTCCGCAGTCTTTTCAAATAATAGTCAGTGGATTTGAACGGAAGATGTAAACATTACGAATAATATTTGTCATCTTGTGGATTGGGTGAATCTGATAATCAGTCGCCTGACCACAAGACAACAAAAACAACCAAACAACAAAATCGCAAAAACAGAATGTCCAGTTTTACCTATTATATAATATGTATATTAGCATTGATAGTGGGAATATTCCTTATCAAGAGATTTGTAAGTTGCCTGATACGTTCGGCAATCACAATAATCCTGATAGCGCTATTTATATACCTCTATTTCATGTACTTGAAGTAAAGTAGTAGAAATCTAATAATATTAACAAAACTAAAAGTCTATTCAACTATGGAAAGAGATCAGAAAATCTTCGACCTCATTGAGGCTGAACACCAGCGTCAACTCAAAGGCATTGAACTTATCGCATCTGAGAACTTCGTCAGCGACGAGGTGATGGAAGCTATGGGTAGTTACTGTACTAACAAGTATGCTGAAGGTTACCCAGGCAAGCGTTACTATGGTGGATGCCAGATAGTGGACCAGATAGAGCAGTTGGCTATCGACCGTGCATGCGAGCTCTTCGGTGCTGAGTATGCTAACGTTCAGCCTCACTCTGGCGCTCAGGCTAACGCTGCTGTATTACTTGCAGTTCTCAAGCCTGGCGACACATTCATGGGTCTTAACCTTGATCACGGTGGTCACCTCTCTCACGGTTCTCTTGTAAATACTTCCGGTATTCTCTACAAGCCAGTAGGTTACAACCTCAATAAGGAGACTGGTCGCGTGGATTACGACGAGATGGAAGCTCTCGCCAAGGAGCATAAGCCTAAGCTCATCATCGGTGGTGGTTCAGCTTATAGCCGTGAATGGGATTATGCCCGCATGCGCAAGATTGCTGATGAGGTTGGTGCACTCCTGATGGTTGACATGGCTCACCCGGCAGGTCTTATCGCAGCAGGTCTTCTTGAGAATCCTGTGAAATACGCTCATATCGTAACTACAACTACTCATAAGACCCTCCGTGGTCCTCGTGGCGGTCTTATCCTCCTTGGTAAGGACTTTGACAATCCATGGGGTTATACCACTCCTAAGGGCGTAGTGAAGAAGATGTCTCAGCTCATCAATTCTGCAGTATTCCCAGGACAGCAGGGTGGTCCTCTTGAGCACGTAATCGCTGCTAAGGCTGTAGCTTTCGGTGAGTGTCTTAAGCCTGAATGGAAGATCTATGCTACACAGGTGCAGAAGAATGCCAAGGTTCTCGCTGAAGAATTGACAAAGCGTGGCTTCATGATTGTTTCTGGCGGCACTGATAATCACTCTATGCTTGTTGACCTCCGCAGCAAGTATCCGGATCTTACAGGTAAGGTTGCTGAAAATGCTCTCGTGGCTGCTGATATTACTATCAACAAGAACATGGTTCCATTCGACTCTCGCAGCGCATTCCAGACATCTGGCATCCGTCTCGGTACTCCTGCTATCACTACTCGTGGTGCAAAGGAAGACCTCATGGCTAAGATTGCAGAATGGATTGAAGAAGTGCTCAACGACCCTACTAACGAGGCTGTTATTGCTAAGGATCGTGGTGAGGTTAATGAGACTATGAAGAACTATCCTCTCTTTGCATGGTAAAAAATAATCTCTCTCTGCATAAATAGATAATCAGAATTATTCTTGTAATGACTATTTAAGATGAGAGAATAATCTCATATCGTCTGTTCGACTAAAAGCTGGTGCTTGTCAACTGACGGAAAATATAGCCAGTCTGAGTCGTTTGATTCAGACTGGCTTTTTTCTGTTTGACTATCATGTATGTTGTCTAATGGTTGCCTGGGTAAAAGTATCGTACAGAATAAATACGCCCTGCAATGGCAAAAGCGTTAATTATCAATGCTTTTGCCATTACAGGGCATATTGCTTTTATCTATCCATGCACCCAGGGCTGGTTCACACTTTCTTCATGGAAAGGGCAATACGTCCACGTTTTCTATCAACTTCTATCACACGAACCTTCACATGCTGATGTAGGCGAACGACTTCAGACGGATCTGTGATGTATTTATCTGACAGTTGAGAGATGTGTACGAGTCCATCTTGGTGAACACCGACGTCAACGAAAGCACCAAATTTCGTAATATTTGTTACAATTCCTGGAAGATTCATGCCTTCTATCAAGTCGTCTGGAGTGTGGACGTTCGGGTCAAAATCGAATGTTTCAATCTCGGCACGCGGGTCACGTCCAGGCTTTTCCAATTCCTTCATTATATCATTAAGGGTAAATGAACCTATTGTTTCGCCAGACGACGTTGTGATTCCATTATATTTGGAGATGTCAATCTTTTTGCGCATTTCCTCATTTTCCATGATTTCTTTCACTGTGCATCCTAAATCCTTTGCCATTCGCTCTACGATGGAATAGCTCTCAGGATGAACAGCGCTTCCATCCAAAGGATTCTTTGCTCCATGAATGCGAAGGAAGCCTGCACATTGCTGGAATGCGGCAAGACCGAGACGGGGAACCTTCTTTAGTTGGGCACGTGAAGTGAACGCTCCATTCTCCTTTCGGTAGTCCACAATGTTTTTAGCAAGGGTGGGACCAAGTCCGCTGACGTAAGTGAGCAGATGGACACTCGCCGTATTGAGATCGACACCTACAGAATTGACACACATCTCTACTGTGCGGTCAAGGCTCTTCTTTAGTTCTGTCTGATCCACATCATGCTGATACTGTCCTACACCGATGCTCTTAGGGTCTATCTTTACAAGTTCGGACAACGGATCCATCAGTCTTCTGCCGATGCTCACGGCACCTCTCACTGTGACATCCTCATTAGGAAACTCTTCACGTGCCACTTTAGAAGCACTATATACAGAGGCTCCATCCTCAGAGACGACATAATGCGGAATGCCGATTCCTGCTCGCTTCACTATCTCTGTAGTCTCACGTGAAGCAGTTCCATTGCCGATGGCAATAGCTTCTGCACCATATTTCTTAGCGATATCTGCGAATTTGGCGGCTGCACGGACACTGTTGCCCTGGCTTCCTACAGCCATTACGACATCATGATAGAGCAGATTGCCTTGGGCATCGAGGCACACCACCTTGCAACCAGTACGAATGCCTGGGTCGATTCCCATGATACGTTTCTGCCCGAGAGGGGCGGCAAGAAGGAGCTGGCTGAGATTTTCGGTAAAGACATTTATTGCTTCCTCATCAGCTTTCTTCTTAGAGAGAGCGGCAAATTCGTTTTCGATGGAAGGGGAGAGTAGTCTCTTGTAAGCATCTTCACAAGCCTGCATCATCAGTGTCTGACATTTTCCCTGTCCATTGACATACTGGCGCTGTATTCTGCCTACGGCTTCTTCTCCATCTATGCCTATACTGATGCGAAGAATGCCCTCAGCTTCGCCTCTTCTCATGGCGAGAAGACGATTGCCGGAGCAACGGCGGAGAGGCTCGGAGAAATCAAAATAGTCAGAGTATTTTGCCGCTTCGTCAGTATCTTTCTTTGTCTTGACTACCTTTGAGGAGATAATAGCGTCGCGTTTGAATGAGTTGCGCAGTCTGTTTCTTGTCTCTTCATTCTCACTGATGGTTTCTGCAATGATGTCCAATGCTCCTGCTATTGCCGCTTTTGCATCCTTTACATCATTCTTTACGTATTTCTCTGCCACTTTCTCAGGATTTTGCTCACGCTGAAGAAAGAGGATTGTGGCAAGAGGTTCAAGTCCTTGCTCGCGAGCCACCTGCGCCCTCGTGCGTCTCTTAGGCTTGTAAGGCAGATAGATGTCCTCAAGTTCTGTCGCATTCCAGCAATTCCTGATGCGCTTTTCCAGTTCGTCTGTAAGTTTTCCTAAATCGCTGATAGTCTTTACAATGGTATCTTTACGCTTAACAAGTTCCTTTAGGCGGTCATATTGCTGTGCAATCTCGCCTATCTTAACTTCATCCAGTGCTCCGGTCTTTTCCTTTCTGTATCGTGAAATGAAAGGAATGGTGCAGCCTTCGTCGAGCAAAGAGATGGTGTTCTCCACAGCTTTCTTGGAAAGATTCAGTTCTTTGGAGATAAGGTCAATGATTTCTGTCATCAGATTATTTGTTGGTTTTGGGTTGTTGGTTATGGGTTGTTGGTTGAAGTCAATCAGTAAAATACCGACAACCAACAACCAATAACCCACAACCATAATATAATTACTTCATAAGGAAAGCCTTGAAATCCGCAAAGTCATTGCTCATAGCTACGCTCTGCTTTGTACCTTTCATGAATTCCTGAAGGCGAGTAGGAATTTCAATGTCAGTATGGAGTATTGCATCCACCTTTTCCTTAAACTTTGCAGGATGTGCCGTTTCGCAGAAAATGCCGATTTCATCGGCTTTCAACTGCTCTTTCAGTGCCTGATAGCCACAAGCTCCGTGAGGGTCGAGAACGTATTTCGTCTCTTTGTAGCAATCCTTCATCGTTTGTGCAATCTGTGCATCCTTGTATGTCGCACCGCTAATCAGGGCTGTGATGGCTTCATGATTGCCTTTGTAAAGGTCATAGATACGTGCGAAGTTGCTTGGGTCTCCCACGTCCATTGCGTTGGCGAGCGTCTGGAGAGAAGCTTTCGGTTCGTAAACGCCTGTCTGAAGGTAATTATAGAAGACGTCATTTGCATTATTTGCAGCGATAAAGCGTTTGACTGGAAGTCCCATCTTATGTCCGAAAAGTGCTGCGCAGATATTTCCAAAATTACCAGAAGGCACACAGATGACGAGTTCTTTATTCTCCTTGCTCAGTTGCTCCTTGATGCGTGCATAGGCATTGAAATAATAGAAAGCCTGTGGAAGAAATCGAGCCACATTGATGGAATTGGCTGATGTCAATTTCATGTGGGCATTCAGTTCTTCATCCATAAATGCTGATTTCACCAAAGCCTGACAGTCGTCAAATACTCCATCCACCTCAATGGCTGTGATATTCTTGCCCAATGTGGTGAATTGGCATTCCTGAATAGGACTTACCTTTCCCTTTGGGTAAAGCACATAAACGTGAATACCATCTACGCCCAAGAAGCCATTAGCCACGGCTGAGCCAGTGTCTCCGGAAGTGGCAACGAGAACATTGACTTCCGACTTAGAATTGGAGTTTTGCTTTGACGATACATACTCACCTCCTTGCTTGAGGAAATATTGCAGAAGGCGTGCCATGAATCTTGCTCCAACGTCCTTGAAGGCGAGGGTAGGGCCATGAAAGAGTTCGAGAGTATAGATATTCTCATCTACTTTTACGACAGGGCAGTCAAACTGCAGAGTGTCATAGACTATCTGCTTGAGGGATTCTACATCTACGTCTTCTCCGAAAAAAGCGTCAGCCACAGTGTATGCTATTTCCTGGAATGACATTCTCTCGATGTTTGCAAAGAATGATTCAGGCAAAGCCTTTATAATCTTTGGCATATAGAGACCGCGGTCTTCAGCAAGTCCTTTTACTACCACCTTCTCTAATGTTGCCTCCGGAGCTTTTTTATTTGTGCTATAGTATTTCATTGTAGTTTTGTTTTCTGATAATTTATGCTTTAATATTGCATTAGAATCTCCATAAACTGACGCAGACGTAAAAGACCATAACCGCCAGTCACGCAGGATATTTCATCGTATCTCTCAACTTCATCCGGAACGATGCCTGGATACCAGATGATAAAGGGTACAGGTTCTCCGACGTGAATCCTTAATTCTACGGGAGTGAAGTGATCTGGAAGGATGGCAATGCAAACAGGTTCTGACCATGTTTTCACCTCTTCATATATTGGCCCTATCATTCTCGCGTCAAGGTTTTCTATCGTCTTAACTTTGAGATCTACGTCGCCATCATGTCCAGCCTCGTCACTTGCCTCCACATGCAGAAAGACAAAATCTTTGTTCGTGAGATTTTCCAGCGCAGCCTTTGTCTTTCCTTCATAGTTGGTGTCCCAAAGTCCTGTAGCTCCTTCCACATCTATTATGTCAAGACCTGCATAATGACCGATTCCTCTTATCAAATCTACGGCAGAAACCACAGCTCCCGACTTTATCTGAGGAAACTGTTCGCCAAGTGTCTGCATAGCCGGACGGTAGCCACCGCTCCATGGCCAGATAATATTGGCGAGGTCTTTTCCTTCTTTCTTGCGCTCAATATTGAGTGGAGCTTGAGAGAGGACGTCAACGCTTTTGACAATCAGGTCATTCAGGAGGTCCGCTGTTTCCTTGGCAGAAAGGCGACCTTCTTCATGCTTGTCTTCCCATCCTTCCTCTGGTTTGACAAGAAGTGAGCGCCAAGCTTCATTTGGATGATCGTGGGGTGGGGCACAGACTATGTGCTTGCTTCCTCCCTTTATAATGAGAAGGTGCCTGTATTGAATGCCACAAATCCATTTCACTCGTTCATTTCCCAATTTTTCATTGAGAAGTTCTATAAGTGGCTTAGCCTCGGATGTAGTGAGATTTCCGCCATTATGCGTCTTTATTGTTCCATCCTGACGCACGGAAATAATGTTGCAACGCAGAGCGAGGTCGTCCGCCTTCATCTCATAGCCGATGGAAGCAGCCTCCAATGGTCCGCGACCTTCATAGACCTTGTCGAGATCATAGCCGAGGATAGCAGTGTTTGCCACTTCAGAGCCAGGACTATAGCCTTCAGGCACAGTGACGAGCCTTCCTGTACGTCCTTCTTTGGCAAGCAAATCCATGTATGGAGTCTCGGCATATTGCAGTGGAGTCTTGCCTCCTAATTTAGCAATAGCCTTGTCAGCCATACCGTCTCCTAATATTATAATATGTTTCATTGTTTGTTGTTTGGTTGTTTTGTTGATAGGTTGTTTAGTTGACTGATGATAATAAGCCATAATATACCGGAATGCAGGCTTACCTTTCCCATCATAAAAAAGATGGGAAAACCAACAAGCAAACTAAACCACCAGACAACTAAACAACATTATATATTAGCAATCGACATTACATTTGCAAAAACGCCTGCAGCAGTAACCGATGCTCCAGCTCCATAACCTTGGATAAGCATAGGATATTCCTTGTAGCGCTCTGTGGTCAAAGTGACAATATTATTACTGCCTTCCAGTTCATAGAAAGCATGGGAAATACCTACAAGTTGCAGACCTACAGAGGCATGAGCATTACCCTCATCATCCACTTCCATCTTTGCTACAAAGCGGAAATGCTGATTAGCCGCAGCTGCCGCCTTTCTCTTATCTTCAAATTCAGCGTCCAATTGTGGCAGTTTCTTCCAGAAATCGTCCACGCTGCCTTCAAAATATTCATGTGGAACGAAGAGATTTCTCACTACATCCTTCTGCTCAATCTTGTATCCAGCTTCGCGGGTGAGGATTACAAGTTTGCGGATTACATCCATTCCCGAAAGGTCAATTCGAGGATCTGGTTCTGCGTAACCTAATCCTGTAGCCTGATGGACAGTTTGAGAGAATGGGGTGTCGGCAGAGAGAGAATTGAATATATAGTTGAGGGTACCACTGAGCACAGCCTCTATCTTGAGAATCTTATCACCAGAGTTGCGAAGGTCATTGATTGTGCCAATGATTGGAAGTCCTGCTCCCACATTGGTCTCAAACAGGAACTTTACTCCACGGTCGCGAGCTGTGCGCTTAAGGTTAGAGTAATTATCGTAATCACTGGAAGCAGCGACCTTATTAGCAGCCACTACGCTGACGTTATGCTCAAGGAGAGACTGATAAATGCTCGCAATATCTTTCGAAGCAGTGCAATCTACAAATACACTGTTAAAGATATTCATTCCAATAATGCCGTCAAGCAAGTGCTTGGTATCAGACTTCTCTGAAGCTCCCAGGTCCTCACGGTAAGTCTCGAGATTGATACCATCACGGCTGAATATTGCGTTGTGGGATGAAGCAATTCCCACAACATTCAGTTTCAAACATGATTCCTGCATCAGCAGATCCTGCTGGGAACGTATCTGCTCGATGAGCTTGGCTCCTACGGTACCGACTCCGCAGATAAAGAGGTTCAGTACCTTATATTCGGAGAGGAAAAAGGAGTCGTGAATTACATTGAGGGACTTGCGCAGGAATTTGCTGTCCACTACAAATGAGATATTAGTCTCAGATGCTCCTTGAGCACAAGCAATGATGCTAATACCGCTTCTGCCCAGAGTTCCAAAGAGTTTTCCTGCAATACCAGGCGTATGCTTCATGTTTTCACCCACGATAGCTACCGTAGCAAGACCACGTTCTACAATCATTGGGTACATGGCTCCAGTCTCTATCTCCTTGGCAAATTCACGATTAAGCACCTCAACTGCAGATTCTGCATCATCCTCTTTCACACCTATAGAAGTGGAGTTCTCGGATGAAGCCTGTGACACCATGAATACGGATATTCCATTGTCAGCAAGGACAGAGAAAATTCTGCGATTGACTCCGATTACTCCGACCATGGAAAGACCGGTCACAGTGATGAGAGCTGTGCCATTGATGCTTGAAATGCCCTTGATAGGCTTATGGTCACCTTCTATTTTCTCCTTTATCAAGGTGCCTGGATGCTCAGGATTGAAGGTGTTCTTCACCTTAATCGGAATATTCTTGACACAAACCGGATATATGGTAGGAGGGTAGATTACTTTTGCACCGAAATTGCAAAGTTCCATTGCCTCTATATATGATAGTTCGTTGATAGTATAAGCACTCTTTATGACTCTTGGATCTGCCGTCATAAAGCCGTCAACGTCAGTCCAGATTTCAAGGACGTCGGCATCAAGAGCAGCTGAAATGATTGCTGCTGTATAATCAGAACCGCCACGACCGAGATTGGTTACCTCACCTGAGTTCTTGTCGCGACTGATAAATCCAGGCACAAGACTGATATGAGGCAAATCTGCAAATGTCTGACGTACAAGTTTGTTAGTAAGCTCAGCATCCAATACGTTCTTGCCAAGCTTGCGCTCTGTCTTGATAAAATCACGAGAATCAAACCATTTAGCGCCTTTGATGAGAGTAGCTACTATATTGGAACTAAGACGCTCTCCATAACTTACTATGGCATCAAGAGTCTTTTCGCTCATATCGTGTATGAGATAGACACCAAAGTAAATGCTCTTCAGCTGTTCAAGCAATGAATCTACAATATTGAATAAATCCTCACGCTTCTTCGCATCCGTGATTATTGTGTCAATCATCTTGTGATGACGATCTACAATAGCCTCAAATTCATCACGATAACGCTCGTCACCAGCAATGGCGAGTTTCGATGTTGCAATAAGTTTATCTGTTATACCTCCTAAAGCGCTCACAACAACAACAACGGGCTGTTCTTTAGCTTCCTTTAATACAATCTGCTTTAGGCTAAGAATGCTTTCAATCGAACCTACTGAGGTTCCGCCGAATTTCAATACTTTCATTGAATTGTCTAAATATTGTTAGGATAATTCCTCGAAACAAACCGAGGGTTGATATTCTCTGTCTTTTGTAACTATTATCTGACAATCATACCAAAACCGCATTCATTCCTCAATACAAAAGAGGGCATAAACTATCAATTCTTCGTAATTATGTCAGTAACATATTACAAAATCGGTGGCAAAATTATAAAAAAAATGAGAAACATGCAAATTTTTGTTAGGAAAAATGGCGATATAAAGACATTTTGTGATTATTAAAAGGCATTTTGTTATTTTATGATTTGATAGTTTTAATGCTTTTTTTTATACAACCATCTGTCATTCAACCAACTGAACTTGACATTCAATTTTTCAGCCTTTGATTCTTGAATCAATATTCGCCTGCAAGGCAATACAGATAAAAATGAGAATAATCTTGTACAATGTCACAAACCATAATCTAAAGTCATTTCTATCTTCGAATAGAGAGAATAGAGTGTTATGAAATGTTGGCGATTCTGCTGTTTATCATAACGTGTATTCGTAAAGAACAATTGCCATTGTGCGTTTGAGATAATTCCAACGAAAAGTCCTCAAGGAGCAAAGGTAATTCCCACTGGGCGAAGCATCCGCGTCAATCTGATAAATCCGCGTTCGAAAAAAAAACTCCCAGTGGTGAAACGAACACGGATGAAACGGATGAAATAAAAAATCAATAAATAAAAATAAAGAAAGATATTT
>OLFV01001633.1_pt1 | contig 20358 bp, 18 predicted proteins | sample 1605551 | NCBI WGS metagenome assembly OLFV01 (sample SAMEA3888922, study PRJEB22519) | human gut metagenome | biome: human gut; feature: human-associated habitat; material: faeces | place: Denmark | collected 2011
CTTTGCCTGCCGCGCATGGTTACGAGCGACGAACGGAAGAAGGTCAGCGGGGGGGGCGTCGCTCCATACGGAGTTGACGCGGCGTGCCTCCGGCGGTCAAGGTTATGTTCAACGCTATTCTGCAACAGAGCGTTTCCCCTGAAGGGGGAGCTTTCAAACCACAAGGGAATCTTTGATGAACTGGAGAGAACGTCCCGACTGGCGCGTCTATCTGGTGACGGACAGGGAACTCTGCCTCGGCAGGCCCCTGGAGGATGTCGTCCTCCGGGCCGTGGCCGGAGGCGCGACCATGGTGCAGCTGAGGGAAAAGGAAGCATCCTCCCGGGACTTTCTGGCCCTGACCCGCCTGCTTGTGCGGGAGCTGCACGGGCGGGGCGTGCCGCTTGTCGTCAATGACCGGGCGGACATTGCCCTGGCCGGAGGCGCGGCGGGCCTGCACGTGGGGCAGAGCGATCTTCCGCCGGCGGACGCCCGCGCGCTCATGGGCCCGGACGCCCTCATCGGGCTTTCCGTGGAAAACATGGCCCAGCTTGAGGCTGCGCAGACCTGGGATGTGGACTACCTCGGCATAAGCCCGGTCTGGGCAACGCCGACCAAGACGGATACCGCCGAGCCATGGGGACTGGATGGTCTGGCGGAGGCGGGGAAAAGAAGCCGCCTGCCGCTGGTGGCCATCGGCGGCATTCACGCGGGCAATGCGGCGGAGGTCATCGCGGCGGGAGCGGACGGTCTGGCCGTGGTGTCGGAAATCTGCTCCGCGCCGGACCCGGAAGCGGCGGCGCGCTTTCTGCGGGGGCTGTTCCGGAACATTCCGCCTTTCAGACCTTCCGCCGCATCTCCACGCGGCAGAGAATGACCGCGGTCACCACCGTGGCGGCCATGTCCGCCGCGGGCAGGCTGTACCACACGCCGTCAAGCCCGAACCAGCGGGGCAGAAGCAGCAGGCAGGGAATAAGGAACAGCATCTGCCGCGACAGGGAGAGGAAGCTGGCCACAGCCACCAGCCCTATGGCCTGAAAGTAGGCGGAAACCACAATCTGCCACCCGACGATGAAGAACGCCGCCGAACAGGCCCGCAGGGCATGGACGGAAAGCGCCAGCAGATCGGCATGATCCGTGAACATGCGGGCCAGAGGTTCCGGCGCGAACTGAAAGGCAAGCCAGCCCAGCGACGTGATGGCCGCGCCCGCCGCCATGCCCATCCGCAGCGTGCGCCGCACGCGATCCGGACGCCCCGCGCCGAAGTTGTAGCCGATGATGGGCTGCATGCCCTGTGTCAGCCCCATGACCACCATGCCGAACAGCATGACCAGCCGGTTCAGGATGCCGTAGGCGCCGATGGCCAGGTCGCCGCCATAATGGTTCAGGCTCCGGTTGATGATGATCACCACCAGGCAGGCGCAGGCGTTCATGAAAAAGGGCGGCAGGCCCACCGCCAGAATCTCCCGGCACAGGGCGGGGCGGAAGCGGAAAATGCCCGCCCGGAAGCGCACGGGGGAACTCCCGCCGAAGAAGTGCAGGAGCAGCCAGCCGCAGGAGGCGGTCTGCCCCAGCACCGTGGCCAGAGCCGCGCCGCGCATCCCCCATCCGAAGGAGAATATGAACAGCGGAGCAAGCGCGATATTCACGGCCACACTGACCAGCGCGGTGCCCATGGCCTTGACGGGATGCCCCGAGGCGCGCATGACGTTGTTCAGCCCCAGCATGAGAAAGCCTATGGGCAGCCCCGCCAGCAGAACCACGATGTAGTCGCGCGCATAGGGGCGCGTGGCGTCGCTCGCGCCGAACAGGGTCAGGATCGGATCAATGAAGGCATGGAGCGCAAGCGCCGCGGCAACGCTGACCACGGCGTTCACGATCACCACCTGGCCCAGCACCTGCCCGGCCCGTTCCTCATTCTTCCGGCCCAGCTCAATGGAACACACGGTCGCGCCGCCTACCGCCACCATCATGCACAGCGCCATGATCAGGTTGAAGAGCGGAAAGTTCACCGCCAGGCCGGAAATGGCCAGCGGCCCCACGCCGTGCCCGATGAAGATGCCCGCAATGATATTGTAGAGCGAGGTGATCGTCATGCCGATAATGGCGGGCAGGGAATATGCCGGCAGCAGACGGCTGATGGGCGCGTCGGCAAGCGCTCTGGTTCTGTCGTCCATGATGGTCTCTCCTGATGGCAGGCCGGAACGGCCCGGTCGGGAAGGGCTTTTCGTTCCGGCATGCGTCCGCCGCAGACGCGGCGAAACTGTTCAGCCTGGCACATTCTGCCATTGAAAGTATCTTCCGGCCGGAACTCCATGTTCCGGCCCGCAGGTTTCACGCCCGAAGCCGGAGCCGTGCGCCGCGAGTGAACTGCGGCGACACCGGAGAAGGGAGGGCGCCGCGGCGGAGTCTCGCTTCAATCGACTCCGGAAGCATTTCCGGTTTGAAATGCTCTAACGCGCAAATGCGCGCACGGCAAGATGCCGCGCGGCACGCGCCGCCGCTCGCGAAGTTCGCGCACGGAAGGCAGGATCGGGCAGGCAGGACGCGGCATGTTGCAATCCCCAGCCGTTCCATCCGCCTGCCGACTCCGCAGCCGCCGGACAGGGAACGCGCGCACTGCATCTCCGGCAAGGGAGAGGCTGCGGGAAGAGTTTCATCGGCCCTGCCGTCCTGCCGGGAATGTCTTTTCCCCGGACAGGGGCGGAGCATGAGGGCATTTCCGATAAAAATGCGGAAAAAAATTCCGGCCGGACAGCATGGTATGGTAAAATATGTTTCCCGCTCCTTTTGATAAAATGAAAAGTTGTTGTTATGCTTGCCCTGTCGCAGAAAAAGAGGCAGGTGGACAGTAAGGCCGGTTTACCATGAACTTCCGGCGGAAATCCCCCGTGTCCCCTCCCCGTCAACGGCTCAACCAAGGACGGACAACATGCCAAAGCCGTTCAGCCCTCCCGGGCCCGCCACCGCCAATATGCGCTTCAACATCCTTGCCGCCGTGCTCTTCATCATCACCTCCGGCCTGAGCGTCATGTTTCTGCGGGAAAGACTGCTCATGAACGCCCACAACACCGGAACGACCGTCGTGGCCTCTCTGGCCGGAGAGGAACAGAACACGCTTTCCCTGTATGACTTTCTCCTGGTCATGGGCACAAAACATCTGGATGAGCTGGAAGGAAATGCAGCCGGGGAGAAAACGGCATCCTGGCTTCAGGACTACTTCGGACAGATCAGGGAAGTCGTGGGGAACGGCGTCATCGATCCCTACGCCGTCATCAACGGCAGAATCGTGGCGGCAAACCCGTGGGAGGGTGACGCCGCCTACGATATCACCGGCGCGGAGTGGTACAGGAAGACCCTGGCCGCCGGGGGCCGGACCGTTTTCAGCGATGTGTACCCGGATGTCATTACCGGCAGGCCCATCATCACCGTGGCGAAAAAATGCGCCGGGAGCGCAAATGTTCTGGCCTTTGACATCTTTCCCGACAAGATTTTCATGAGCGACGCGCTGGCAAACCTCCCCCCGGGCAGTTCCTACTACCTTTGCGACAAGTCGGGATCGCTCATCTATACAAGAACAATACTCAGAAAACCACACAGCGAACTGCAGGCATATGTGAAAAGCATTCTTGAAAAGATAGAAAACGGATATATATCATCATACGACAGTTACATATACGACCTCAACAATCGCAGAAGAGGCGTCTATTATACCCGAATGCAGAACGGATGGCATGCCGTTGTCACGATACCCTACAGCACCATGCTGAGTGAATTCAACAAATTTACCATCTGGATTTCATTAAGCTTCATCCTTTTTCTTTCCTATATCATATTTACGACATGGCACAGCTACCGCGCGAACAGGAGGGATATCCGCACCAGTGAAACCCTTCAGATTCTGGGAAACATCTATTACGGCCTGTACAGGGTGAACTATGAGGATGGAACCTACGAGATGATCAAGGGCACGGCGTTCGCAAGGAGCTGTCTGAAAAAGACAGGGCCGTACGCCGCCCTGATGCAGGTGCTGGAAAAGACGCTGAAGGAAGACACCCGCAGGGAATTTGCGGAAAGTTTCTCCCTCCGGAATATCAAGCAGCTTGTCAGGCGCCATGTGCATGACTTCGGCGGCGATTTCCTGCGGCTTGACAATGACGAATTCCGCTGGGCGAACATTCGCATTCTGTACGACGAAACGATGCTGAACAACGAGGTCATCCTGTGCTTCCGAAATGTCGAAGTGGAAAAAAGGGAGCAGCTTGAACAGAAACAGCTTCTGGAAGAGGCTCTCAACTCCGCAAGAAAAAACGAAAAATCGCGAAAAGCCTTTTTCAGCAGCATGTCGCATGACATGCGCACGCCCCTGAACGCCATCATCAGTTCCCTTTCCCTTGCAAGGGAACATCTGCACCAGCCGGAAAAACTCGCAGCCTATGTTGAAAAGATGGACACGTCATGCCGGCATCTTCTTCATCTCATCAATGATATTCTTGAAATGTCCAGGCTGGAAAGCGGCAAGTTCACCTTTCATCTTCAAGAGTTTGATCTGAAAAAGTGCATGGAGGATATCACCTCCGTCTTCCATACCGTTTCGGAAAAGGAAAACAAGACCTTTACCGTATCATTCGACATACAGGATCATGTCATTGTCGGGGACAGTTTCAGGCTGACGCAGATTGTCAACAATCTTCTCTCCAATGCGTTCAAGTTCTCGCGTGAGGGGGACTCCATTTCCGTATCCGTCAAACAGTTTACCAGTCAGAAGCATTCAAGGTTTGAATTTACGGTTGCGGATACCGGAGCGGGAATGTCCGAGGAGTTTCTCGGACGCATCTTTGAACCCTACTCGCGCGAAACCCGCTTCGGCGCCAAAAAGGTCATGGGCACCGGCCTGGGCATGTCCATCGTCCGGAGCATCGTCACGCAGATGAGCGGCCGGATCACGGTGAAAAGCACGCTGGGAAAGGGAAGCGTCTTTACCGTTTCCCTTCCGTTCGAAGTGGTCAGGGGAGCCGCGGCCCCCGCCGTGGAGGAACAGAAGCCCATGCCTTCCGACGGAAACCTTGAGGGCATGCGTATTCTTCTGGCCGAGGACAATGTGATCAATATGGAAATAGCCTCGGAAATTCTGACCCGGAAGGGTATTAACGTCGTGCCCGCATGGAACGGCCGGGAAGCCGTGGAAATATTCAAGACATCACGGCCTTTTACCTTTGACGCCATCCTCATGGACATGCAGATGCCGGAAATGGACGGCTGCGAGGCCGCCCGCCGCATCCGATCGCTTGAGCGGCGCGACGCGCGGCAGATTCCCATCATCGCCGCCACCGCCAACGCATTTGCCGAAGATATCGCCCGGACCGAGGAGGCGGGCATGGACGCGCACATCTCCAAGCCCATGGATTATGATATCCTCTGCCGGACGCTGATGCGGCTGATTCCGGCCGCCCGGGACTCCGCCGCCGCTTCGCGGGCTCCGGCTCAAAATGACGCGAAACCGGAGTGAGCCTCCGCGGGGCCATGCCGCCCTGTCCGGAACTGTTCCGGAAGACTCTGTCCGGATACCCGGCCGCGATCCGCCCGGGGGAGGCGCTGTCGGCGCAGGCAGAGCGGCAGGGTGACGACTCCCGGGGCCGCCTCTCTTGCCAAGCCGGGCCGGAAGGTCTATCCTGTCCGGAGCTGGGGGAGCCGGAAGGCTGAGAGTGGGCGAGTCCCTGACCCTTGGAACCTGATGCGGATCATGCCGCCGAAGGGAAGCGCCGCCTGCCGATATTGCAACGCCCGCTTCCGCGGGCGTTTTTCGTTTCCCCCCGCCTCATCCTCTTTCAGGCGAGGTTCCCATGCTTCTCATCATCAACGGACAGAAACAGGAACACGCGGACGGCATCACGCTGGGCGCGCTGCTGGAAACGCTGCGGCTCCCCCTTTCCGGGGTGGTGGTGGAGCGCAACCGCGAAATCGTGCCGCGCGAAGCCCTGCGCGATCTGGCGCTGAACGGGGGCGACAGCCTCGAAATCGTGCGTCTGGTCGGCGGCGGCTGAAAATTTCCCTGACCGCCGGAGGCGCGGCAAGCCGAGGCTTGCGGGCATCGGGAGCAGAGATGACGCCCCCCCGCCGCATGGTCATGCGGCGCGGAGTGCGGGCGCGGCGTTTTCCGCGCAAAACGCAAGCCGCCCGTGTTTCACACGGGCGGCCTTTGCGGCAAGGCCAACCATAAAGGAATGTTTGATCCATCATGACCGACTTGAAAGATTCCCTGCTTGTCGGCGGCGTCGAACTCGGCTGCCGCCTGTTCACCGGCACCGGAAAATACGGTGACGACGCCCTGATCCCCGGCATCGTGGCCGCCTCCGGCTGCGAAGTCGTCACCGTGGCCCTGCGCCGCGTGGACCTGGGCAACCCCGGCGACAACATTCTTTCCCACATTCCCGCCGGAGTGCGCCTGCTGCCGAACACTTCCGGCGCGCGCAGCGCGGAGGAGGCCGTGCGCATCGCCCGTCTGGCCCGCGCCGCCGGATGCGGCGACTGGATAAAAATCGAGGTCATCTCCGATTCCCGCCACCTTCTGCCCGACGGCTACGCCACGGCCCGCGCCACGGAAACCCTGGCGAAGGAAGGCTTTACCGTCCTGCCCTACATCAACGCCGATCTCTATGTCGCCCGCGATCTGGTCAATGCAGGAGCCGCCGCCGTCATGCCGCTGGGCGCGCCCATCGGCAGCAACCGGGGCCTGAAGGCCGGAGAAATGATCCGCATCCTCATTGAGGAAATCGATCTGCCCGTCATCGTTGACGCGGGACTCGGCGCGCCCTCCCATGCCTGCGAAGCCATGGAAATGGGCGCGGCGGCCTGTCTGGTGAACACGGCCATCGCCACGGCGGGCGACCCTGTGCGCATGGCCCGCGCCTTCGCTGATGCCGTGCGGGCCGGGCGCGACGCCTTTCTTGCGGGAAAGGGCCGCGTGCTGGAAGCCGGCGCGGCGGCCTCCTCCCCCCTCACCGGCTTTCTTGACGCGTGAGGTCCGCCATGCCGCATCCGCTTTCCCCCAGACTCTTTCATGACGAACTTGTCCGGCACGATCGCGCGGAACTTGCCCGCCGCCTTTCCGCCGCCCCGGAGCAGGCCGCGCTCCGCGCCATTGCCGCCGCCGAACAGGGCGGCCGCCTGACGGAAGACGACTATATCGCCCTGCTCTCCCCCGCCGCCGCGCCGCATCTGGAACGCATGGCCGGGGCCGCCCGCGCGATCACCCTGCGCAACTTCGGCCGTGCGGTGCAGCTGTTCACGCCGCTGTACCTCGCCAACCACTGCACCAACCGCTGCGTGTACTGCGGCTTCAACACCGGCAACGCCATTCCCCGGCGCAGGCTGAGCATGGAGGAGGTTGACGCCGAGGGCGCGGCCATTGCCGCCACCGGCCTGCGGCATATCCTCCTGCTCACCGGCGACGCCCCCAGGCTCACGGGGCCGGAATACATCGCGGAAGCCGCCCGCGTGCTGCGCCGCCACATGCCGGGCATCAGCGTGGAAGTCTATTCCCTGACCGAAGAGGAGTACGCGCTGCTGGCCGACTCCGGCGTGGACGGCATGACCATGTTTCAGGAAACCTACAACGAGGAACTCTATGCCCGCCTTCACCCCGCCGGGCCGAAGCGGGACTTCCGCTTCCGCCTTGACGCGCCGGACAGGGCGGGCCGCGCCGGGCTGCGTTCCCTCAACGTGGGCGCGCTGCTCGGCCTGGACGACTGGCGGGCGGACAGCTTCCTCACCGGCCTGCACGCCCGCTGGCTCCAGAAACAGCATCCCGCGGCGGACATCGCCCTGTCCGTGCCGCGCATGCGGCCCCATGTGGGCGTTTTCGACGACGTGCATCCCGTATCCGACCGGGATCTGGTGCAGATCATTGCGGCGGCCCGGCTCTTCCTGCCCACGGCGGGCATCGTCGTTTCCTCGCGGGAACGCGCGGACTTCCGCGATCATCTCATGCGCATCGCCGTCACCCGCGTTTCCGCCGGGGTGTCCACCGCCGTGGGCGGCCATGCCGGAGCGCCCGCGCAGGACGGGGACTCCCCCCAGTTCGATATCGCGGACACGCGCAGCCCGGCGGAGATGAGCGCCGCCATCCGCTCCCTCGGCCTTGCGCCGGTGTTCAAATACTGGGAACCCCTGGAAGGGGAAAGCTTTCACTGCGGCAGAGCCTCCGGCGGGAGCGGGGCATGATCGGGGACGCCGCCCGGCCCGGCCCGGACTGGGATGATGTCCTTGCCCGGCACCTGCCGCCCGGGCACATCGCCCGTCTGCGCGATGCCCGCGTGGGCATCGCGGGCGCGGGAGGGCTGGGTTCCAACTGCGCCATGCTGCTCGTCCGCTCCGGCATCCGCCGTCTGCGCATCGCGGACCCGGACGTGGTGGAGCTCTCCAACCTCAACCGTCAGTTCTTCTTCCCCGGCCAGGTGGGACGGGCCAAGGTCGACGCGCTGGCGGAAAACCTGCGCGCGCTCAACCCCATGCTGGAACTCGAGCTGATCCGGGAACGGCTGGACGGCCCCGCGGCCGGAGCCTTTTTCACCGGCTGCGACATCGTGGCGGAGGCAGTGGACAGCGCCGCGGCCAAGCAGGAGCTTGTCCATGCCCTGCTTGCAGCCGGTCACGGCGTCGTCGCCGCCTCGGGCATGGGAGGATGGGGCGGGGACATGAGCCGCCGCGTCCTCGGCCGTCTTACCGTAGTCGGGGATTTTGCGGCGGAAGTCGGCCCCGGCAGGCCCGCCCTCGCCCCCCGCGTGATGATGGCCGCCGCCATGCAGGCCGACGAGATCATCCGCCGGATTCTGGAGGGGGAAGAAAAGTGAGGGCAGGACGTTGAAGTAGAAAAAAAAGAGAGAGAGCGAGAGAGAAATGCGGGGGATAACAGGTTCCCTGGGTCAGACGGCGGCAACGAACGTTGCCGCAAGAGTGCCCATGTTCCACATGGGCGGAAGCGTCCTTTGTTCCCCGGCCGGCTACGCTTCGTCTCGCGCGGCTGCGCCGCTCTCGACCGCACTTCGCGCGACATCTGGCCGCTCCTCGTCCCCCCTCCATGCCGCCTTCCGGGCGCAGCGGGGGCTCGTCGCTCAAAGCTCGCTACGCGCGCTGCTCCGCAGGTTAAAGGAGCCAACCATAACCATTGTCAGGGAGTTCTCATGAACGTCACCCGCATCCTGCCCGGCACACGTCCCGACGCGGATATCTATGCCCTTACCGACAGCCGCCTCTCTCTCGGCCGTTCCCTTGAAGAGGTCGCCTCCGCGCTTCTGGGCGCGGGCGTCAGGATTCTTCAGTACCGCGAAAAGGAAATGGACGGCGGCGAAATGCTCGAACAGTGCCGCCTGCTGCGCCGTCTCACCCGCGACGCCTCCGCCTGCCTCATCATCGACGATCATGTCGATATCGCCCTGCTCTGCGGAGCAGACGGCGTGCATGTCGGCCAGACGGACATCCCCGTCCCCGACGTGCGCGCTCTTGTCGGCCCTGACATGATCATCGGACTCTCCACCCATTCCCCGGATCAGGCCCGCGCCGCCGCGGCCGCGGGCGCGGACTACATCGGCGTGGGGCCGATTTTCGCCACGCGGACGAAAAGGAACGTCTGCGCTCCGGTTACCCTGGACTATCTGGACTGGGTGGCCGGCAACATCAGCCTGCCCTTTGTCGCCATCGGCGGCATCAAGGAGCATAACATCGCGGAAGTGGCCCGCCACGGCGCGAAATGCTGCGCGCTTGTTTCCGAACTGGTGGGCGCGCCCGACATCGCGGCCAGAGTCGCCGCCGTGCGCGCGGCCATGCACGCGCATGACGCGGACGCCCCGGCCTTCCGCAACATGGAAGGCCGGGGCGCCGCAAGGGCCGGAGGTTCCGTGGAATACGGCCCGCCCCGGAGCGTTTTGCTCTCGAAGGTATCTGCCGCCGGAGACCCTGTGTTCCGGCCCGCAGGTTTCACGCTTCCGCCGGAGCGGCCGCAAGTGAATTGCGGCTGTCCGGCGTCGCGGTTTCAGTCTCGCCCTGCCCGGCTGAAGCAGAGCATTTCATGAGCGAAATGCCCTAGAACGCATAGGTGAAGTTCACCGTTCCCCGGAAGCCGTTATCATAGTCCGAACCCCAGACGTCCTTGTCGAAATCCGTCACCAGATAGGCCAGCAGCAGATTGGCGGTCAGATTCTGATACAGCTTGTAGCTGCTCAGGAAGTCCACTTCCCACGCGGAATCGCTGGTGGTCATGTACATTGCGGGATTGGCGAGATCCCCCATCAGGGCCCTCCGATCGCCGTTGGTGATCCGGTTGGTGTTGTTGGTGCCCTGGAAGTAGGACACGGACAGCGCATGGGTGAGGTCTTCCACAAAGCTGACGTCCTTCACGCCAAGCTGCACGCCCCATGTGCCGGCAGGGTTGCAGTTGTCGATGGTCGCGCCCAGCAGGTCGTTGCCGTCGAAATAGATGCCGGATGCGTCAAAGGCTCCGGCATTGTCCACGGACAGCATGCGTCCGCTCTTCCGGGAGTCCGCGTCATCGCCGGAGGCGTACCAGCCCTTCAGGAAGGGCGTGACGGCGTCGGCCTTCATCTCCGCGCCGAGGGCGGCGTACCAGCCCCTGCGTTCGGCGTCGCCGTTCGCGTCATTGCCGCTGTAAATGAAGTCGCCCGTAATCGTGAAGGGATCAAACAGGGCCAGTTCGCCGCCGATGCCGGCCCAGTACACGGTGGTGCGGGCCTCATCCGCCGCGCCGTATCCCATCATGTCCAGACTTCCGGGAGCCTTGACGCCGTCTCCGTTGCCGTGCAGCCCGATCATGCCCCAGGGCGTGACCCGGAAGCCTTCCGAAACCACGTCCACGGCCAGATAGGCGAGATCCACGCTGTTATGGGCATGATGCTCCACATCCCACTTGTTCAGGTCGGCGGCGGGACGCAGCCAGCCGACGGTCAGGCCGGTCATTTCGCTGAACGGAATGCTTACCATGATGCCGTCGCTGACATCGTCAAGCACGGGGGAGCCGAAGGTATAGGACGGCGTGGACACCACCTGGCGGCCCATGCGCACCTGCACGTCAGTGGAGGGAATCAGCCAGTCCAGATAGGCCAGACGCGCGGTCACTTCGTTGCCCGGACCGCCCACGCCGTTCTGTCCCCAGTAATAGTAGTTGGCGTTGTCGCCCGCGGTGGCCTGGAGCTGCACGCGGCCGGAGAGGTATTCGCTCGCCGCCAGATCAAAATTGATGCGGACGCGCTGGGCCGCATTGAAGGTTCCCCGGGAGCCGTCCCGGGCATCGCGGTGCTTGTTGAGGGCATCCCTGCCGAACAGGTTGTCGACAAAGGTGAAGGAAGCCAGCCATTCGCCGGAAACCTTCACATCCACGGCGGAAGCGCTGTCGGCGGCGGAGAGGATCATCCCGCCGGCCAGAAGAAGAGTAACGAGCTTTTTCATGACGCCACATCCTTGAAGGAGAGTTTTTGCTGACGCCCCGCGCGAAATGCGCGCGGCGCATACCCTGACCATGCTTCTACTCTCCGCCGGATGATGGGCATATGATATTGTGATGATTTTATTTTCAGGCTCTGTCATGGAATGGTGCCGAACATGTCCCTGACGGGCTGCCTTGCGGCAATGAACATTGCCGCCTGTGCCGGAGCAAAACGATACGCCCCGCGCAACGCTGTCAACTCCATTCCATGCCAGAGCCTGTTTTTGCAAGCCACGCTTCCCCGGCGCGGCGGGCTTCCCCGCCCAGCGTCTCCAGCCAGTCCGGCAGGCAGGACGCGGCGAAGCCCGGCAGCTCGATCCTCCCGTGGTGCAGGAAAAAACGCTCTTCCGCCGCGGGGCGGCCTTCCGCGCCGTAACGCGCGTCGCCCAGCAGGGGATGCCCCAGCGAGGCGGCATGAGCCCGGATCTGATGCCGCGCGCCCTTGAGGATCAGGCATCCGGCCAGCGTGGCTTCCCCGGCAGGCTCCGCGATATCCCGCAGCCGATCGGGAGCGAGGTGCGCCAGCGGCACAATCAGGGTATGTCGGCGGTGATCGGGATGTTCCGCCATTTCCGCCAGCACCCGTTCCCTCCCCTTCAGGATCAGGCGCAGCTTCACCAGCCGTTCGCCTTCCAGCCTTCCCTGAAGCAGAGCCAGATAATGCTTGCGGGTCAGTCCGCCGTCCTGCGCCTCCTTCCAGCGCCTTTCCCCTTCCGCGTCCAGCGCCGCCATGACGATGCCCGAAGTCGCGCAGTCCAGCCGGTTCAGCAGGCGGACGCACCCCGGAAGCCCCGCCAGCAGAGCCTCCAGACTGGTTCCGGGCTTTCCCGCCAGAGCCTCGCTGTGCATTCCGGCGGGCTTGAACAGCGCGGCCAGCCCGCCCGCCTCCGCTTTCTCCGGGGTCAGCACATGCGCCGCGGCGCGGGACAGGAATGTCTCGTCGCCGTCCTCCTCCGGTGCGGCCAGCGTCAGCACATCGCCGGGCCGGGTTCTGTAGGCGGCGGGGCGCGCCCTGCCGTTGACCAGCGCCCGCCCGAGCCCGCACGCGCGGCGTCTGCCGCGCAGTCCCGCGCCCGGCAGAAGCTCCGCCAGAGCCGCGTCCAGTCTCCTGCCGGCGTCACCTTCATCAACCACAATGCTCAGAGGCTCATCCGCCATGCGTTCCTCCCGACGGTCACGCTTCCGCTTCAAAGGGTGTCCCGTTTGTCCGTCAAGCCTACCAACTGCTATGCTGCCTGACAATATGCTGTCCGTGACCCTGAGCAAACGCCTGGGAGACTTTTCCCTGCACATGAAGTTCCGCCTTGCGGAACGCTCCGTCTGCGCGCTGTTCGGCCCTTCCGGTTCCGGCAAGAGCACCCTGATCAACTGCATTGCCGGACTGCTGAAGCCGGACGCGGGGCGCATCGAATGCGACGGGGATATCTGGTTCGACGCGGAACAGGGCATCCATCTCCCTCCCGAACGGCGCGAAATCGGATACGTCTTTCAGGACGGACGGCTTTTCCCCCACCTCCGCGTGCGGGAAAATCTGCTCTTCGGGCAGCGCTTCCGCCCGGGCCGCCCCGGAAACGGCGCAGATCTTTCCCTTGAGGATGCCGTCGAACTGCTGGGCATCGCCCATCTGCTGCGGCGCATGCCCGCCACGCTCTCCGGCGGCGAGAAACAGCGCGTGGCCATAGGGCGCGCCCTGCTCCGCCGCCCCCGCCTGCTGCTCATGGACGAGCCTCTGGCGGCGCTTGATCCTTCCCGGCGCGCCGAACTCATGGAGTACATCGCCCGCATCCCGGACGCATGGAACGTCCCGATTCTCCATGTCACCCACTCCGTGGAAGAGGCCCTGCGCCTCGCCCCGTCCACCCTGCTCATCCGGAACGGAAGGGCGGAAGCCTTCGGCCCCACGCGCGATGTCCTGCAAAAGGCCGGGGCGCCCTCTCCGTTCCTCCATCACCCTTCTTCCCCGACAGGAGACTGCCATGCTTCGATCCGTACGGAAAATCCTCATGCGCACCGCCTTTCCGCGTAACTTCGCCGTCCTTGCCGCCGCGCTGCTCTGCTCCGCCGCCCTCGCGGTCTCCGCCGGGGCCGAACCGCCCGCCGTGACCACCGGACTGGGCTACAAGCCCATGGTGCAGGAGCTGTGCGCGCTTTACGCGCAGAAAAGCGGACAGAAGCCCGTGGAAATGTATAACGGCAACATCGGGCAGATGCTTGAGCAGATCAGGGCGGGCAGCGGCGCTTCCGTCGTGGTGTCCGACAGGGCCACGCTGGAGAGTTCGAACGTGGCCTTTGCCGAATTCCGTCCGCTGGGTCGGGCTGTCCTCATGCTGGCATGGAAAAAGGGCGTGGACATCAGGGACCCCGCCGATCTGAAAAAGCCGGAAATCGGGAGCATCGGCTACCCGGACGCCAAAGCCGCCATCTACGGCAAGGCGGCTGTGGCCTTCATGAAGGGCAACGGCCTGTATGAAGAACTTCAGCCCAGGCTGACCATGTTCTCCACCGTGCCGCAGGTCTTTTCCTATCTTGTGTCCGGCAACCTCGACGCGGCCTTTGTCAATGAGGCGCTGATCAGGAAGCAGGGCGGCAAGATCGGCGGCTGGATGGAGCTGGACAAGGGCTATGAACCGCTGTTCCTCGTGGCGGGTGTGGTCAGGGGCCATGAGAACGACCCGGACGTCAAGGCGTTCCTCGACTTTTTGGGGTCGCCGGAAGCGAAGGCCGTCTGCGTGAAGAACAACCTGCGGCCGTAGGGGGGGAGTGCCGGCAGGGCGGCAACGCTGTGATATTACTGAACCTCGGGCGTTTCTGGCTCGAAGTCCTGCACGATGCATGGAATGCGGAGCACAAAGATCAATTTTCCGCAGTTCCACGGCTTAACCTGCCTGCGCGGTTTCGGAGTCCAAAACGCGCCGGCCAGGGAAACGCCTCTCCATCGGAGTAAGCACGCGAGAGACGCGGTGAACCGCGAAGCGGGTCAGCCGCGCGGCAAGCGTGCGGACGTTGAACGGGGAGCGAAGGAAGGTAAGATAAAGCGATACCGGGAGGCCTGCGCGGCAGAAAAGCGGGAAGGGTGCCCCGAGGGGGATTGACAAGGGGGGCGCCGGGAGGGCGGAAGAAAAAAAGAGCTGCTCCACCCGAACAGACGATGCTCTGCCCTTCGTGTCACACCACTTTCAACCCCGCGTGTTCGCACGCTTCCGTCATCTCGCCGGGAGGGCGGACAGAAAAAGAGCCATTTCACTCAAACATACGATGCTCCACCTGCGGGATACACTATCCCGTATGGGGGGAGTATCTGACCTTCTGTAAGGCCCCGCCATGTTCCCACTGGATGAACTCAGCTCGCCGGAAGTCAGCTTCTCTCTGCGCCTGACGCTGCGCACCTGCGCGGCCTGTCTTGTCCTTCACGCCGTGACCGCCGTGCCGCTGGCGCGCTGGTCAGGTTCCGGCCCGGCCCCGCTGCGCCGTCTGCTCAGCTTTCTGATCACGCTTCCGCTCGTCTTCCCGCCCATCGCGCTGGGCTTCATGCTGCTGATGTTCTTCGGCCATGAAGGCTGGGGCGGACGGCTGCTGCGGGAAACGGCGGGCGTGAGCCTGGTGTTCTCCCGGCCGGGCATCATCTTCGCCGCATGGCTGGCCGGGCTGCCTCTGGTGGTCAAGCCCGTGCAGGCCGCGCTGGGCGCGCCCGAACTGAAGCGCCTGGAGGAAGCCGCCCGGGTCTGCGGAGCGGGACCTCTGGCCGCCTTCCTTCTGGTCACCCTGCCGCTGATCCGGCGGGGCATGGCCGCCGGACTGCTTCTCGGCCTGACCAGAGCCCTTGGCGAAGTGGGCATGAGCCTCATGCTCGGCGGAAACATCGCGGGCCGCACCAACACGCTTTCCCTGGAAATCTTCAACTCCGTTTCCACCGGGGAATACCGCCGCGCCGCCGCGCTCTGCCTGCTGCTCGGCCTTGTGAGCCTGCTCCTGTACCTTGCGGTGGAACTGTGTCAGAATAAGCGCGGAACGTGACGTCTCATGTTTCAAACCACAAGGGAATTTTTGATGAACCGCGGCGCTTGCAGGCAGCACCGATTGGAGCGTCTTGCTCCTGAAAATATCTGCCGGCCGGGACCCTGTGTTCCGGCCCGCTGGTTTCACGCCGCCTGAGCCATGCGCCGCAAGTGAATTGCGGCGACACCGGAAAAGAGAGGGGCCGACCGGACGGCGGCCCCGCGGGGCCGTGCCCCCTGCCGGAGAGGGCCTTTCACCGCGCCGGAAGCGCGGCTGCCGCTGAAACCGGGGCGGAAGAACGGCCCCTGATTGCTGTATCGCCGGAAACTTCAACACAGCCGGACAAAAAGGAGACTTCCCGTGCATTTCATCAAAAGCGGCGCATGGCTTGACGAGCTTCTGCTCGATGACTGCCCCGGCATGGATCTGACCGTGGAAATGCTGGGCATCGACGACAGGCCCGGTTTCATGATCTTCAGCCCGAAGTCGGATTGCGTCGTTTCCGGCGCGGAAGAGGCCGCCCTGCTGCTGGAGCGCTGCGGCCTGGCCGTTACCCGGCATGTCCGCAACGGCGACCGCGCCGGGGCGGGACAGCCGCTCCTCGAAGCGCGGGGAGACGCCGCCGGGCTGCACCGGGGCTGGAAGATCAGCCAGACGCTCATGGAGTACATGAGCGGCATCGCCACCCGCGCGGCGCGCATGGCCGACGCGGCGCGGGCCGTCAGTCCGCGCGTCCGGGTCGCCGTCACGCGCAAGAATTTTCCGGGCGCAAAGCGCCTCTGTCTGGAAGCCGCCGTCAGCGGCGGAGCCGTGGTGCATCGCCTCAACCTGTCGGATTCCGTGCTTGTTTTCGATCAGCACCGCGTCTTTCTCGACGACGCGGGCACAGATGCCCCGGACGCCCTGCGGGCCTTCGCCCGGCGCATTCCGGAATTCCGCGCCGCCCTGCCGGAAAAAAAGCTCTGCGCCGAGGTGGACAGCCCGGAAGACGCCCTGCTGCTGGCCCGGGCGGGCATCGACATCGTGCAGTGCGAAAAGTTTCCCTGCTCCCTTCTGGCCGAAACCGTGCGCGAGCTGCGCGCGGCAAGGCCGGGCATCCTTGTTCTGGCGGCGGGCGGCATCAACGGGGACAACGCGGCGGACTACGCCGCCTCCGGCGCGGATGAACTGGTGACCACCTGGCCCTATTTCGGCAGACCGGCAGACATCAAGGTCCGCATGACCGCGCTCTGATTCCGCCTGCCCTTCCCTTCCGCACCACACGCGCCGGAACGGCCTCCGTTCTCCGGCTCTTGGCTTTTATCCGGGATTCTGCTATCCTGTAGCGATTTCAGCGTATAATCATCCGAGGAACACTCTCCGGAGCGGAGCCCGGCAGACCCGCCGTCCCGGCCGCTTCCGTTCTCCGTCCGCCGCAATATGCCTCATCAATGAAGGATAACATGACCGATACCGCCCCTGACGAAAAGCTCGACATCACCGCCCCCGAAAACGCGCTTCCCCCGCTTGCCCTTGAAGATCTCCCCGAAACCATGCGGGAAGCCTGTTCCCGCGCCTCGTGGACGCGCCTCATGCCCGTGCAGGCCCACGCTCTGCCCTATCTCATGGCCGGGCGCGACATCATGGTCCAGTCCCGCACGGGCAGCGGCAAGACCGGAGCCTACCTGCTTCCCCTGCTCGATCGCCTTGACCCCGGGCACAGGGGCGTGCAGGCGCTGATTCTCGCTCCCACGCGCGAACTGGCCGTGCAGGTGGAACGTGAGGCCGAAACGCTGTTTGAAGGCACGGGCCTCGGCGTCTGCGCCCTTTACGGCGGCGTGGGCTACGGCAGGCAGCTCGACGCGCTCAGGGCGGGCGTGCAGGTGGTGGTGGGCACGCCGGGCCGTGTGCTGGATCACCTTCTGCGCCGCACGCTGTCGCTCGACGATCTCGAAACGCTGGTCTTTGACGAGGCCGACCGCATGCTGTCCATCGGCTTTTACCCGGACATGAAGGAAATCCAGCGTTATCTGCCGCGCCGGCCGCTGCCGGCCGCGCTCTTTTCCGCCACCTATCCGGCCCATGTGCTGAATCTGGCCGGGGAATTCCTGCGCGATCCGCAGATGCTCAGTCTGTCCCAGGGGCAGGTGCATGTGGCCGCCATTCAGCATCTGTACTGCGAATGCCGCCCCATGGACAAGGATCGCGCTCTGGTGCGCCTGCTGGAAACGGAAAATCCCGCATCCGCCATTATTTTCTGCAACACCAAGGCCAACGTGCATTATGTCGCGGGCGTGCTTCAGGGCTTCGGCTACAGCGCGGACGAACTTTCCGCAGATCTGTCCCAGGGCAGGCGCGAGGAAGTGCTGGACAGGCTGCGCCGGGGCAAGGTGCGCCTGCTGGTGGCCACCGACGTGGCCGCGCGCGGCATAGATATCCCCGATCTCTCCCACGTCATCCTCTATGAGCCGCCGGAAGACCGGGAATCCTACATCCACCGCGCGGGACGCACCGGACGGGCGGGAGCCGCGGGCACGGTCATCTCTCTGGTGGACATCATGCAGAAGCTGGAAGTGGAGCGCATCGCCCGCTTCTACAGGATCGACCTCATCGCCATGACGCCTCCGACCGATGAGGACGTTTCCCGCGCCGTGGCCCAGCGCGTCACCGCCCTGCTGGAAAGCAGACGCCGCGCCTGCACCGGCCTGCAGATGGAGCGGGTGCGCCGCTTCCTCCCTCTGGTGAGGGAACTTGCCGAAGGAGAGGACGAGGAGCAGCTTCTGCTGCTGGCCCTGCTGCTGGACAGCGACTACCAGCAGAGTCTCGGCATGGCTCCGGTGACGCCCCGGCCCGTGCGGGCCTCGGACGGCGGGGAGGGTTCCCGCCGCAGCGGGGAGCGCCGGAAGGATCGCGGAGAGCGTCGCAGGCCGCGGCGCGGCTCTTCCTCCAGGGACGCGGGGGAAGGAGAGACTGCTCCCGCTCCCGCGCGGGAAACGCCGCCTGAAAGCCCGGCGCCGGCCGCTCCGGCCGGAGGAGAATCCGGCGAAGCGGGCGCTCCCGGAAAGCGCCGTCGCCGCCGCCCGCGCCGCAAGTCCCCCGCCGGGGATGGAAACGGCGCCGGAGGGGCGGGAGAAAGCGTTCCGGCGGAATCGTAAAACCTGCGGGCGGAACAGGGGAACCTGCCCGGCAGATGCCTCCGACAGCGGAATATTCTGGAGAACAACCCCCAGCAAGAGCTGCTCCCCCGAGGGAGTCGACGATGAGCAAAGACGACGAAACGCAAGAGAGCGCCCCGGCCTCCCCGCCTGATGTTCCCGCTCAGGGGAACGCGAGGCGGGAAGACCGGGGGACGCACGAACATGCTCCGCCGGGAAACAGGGTTCCCGAATGTCTGACCAGAGTCGCTCCGGTCACGGTTCCGCCCACCAGAATCCAGGTTTCCCCCGAAGTGCTGGCGGACAATTTTCAGGCTCTGCTGGAATCCGTGAGCCGGACCGAAGCGTTCGGCATCCTTGAGCTGGGACGCTTTCGGTTCGGGCTGCGCAGGCGCATGGGCCGGGAGCTTCTGGCCCTGTATGCGGGCCTGTGGAACCTTGCCCTTCGCCGCTCCTTTCCGCACGACTACGAGGAAATCTTCCGGACATGGCTTCTGCGCGAGAAAGCGAGGCTTCCCGCCCGCCGCCGGCGCGAATGGGAAAAACGCATCCTCCAGTATGTGGATTCGCTCCGTCAGTACGGCGACGCGGACTTTTCCGAGCCGAGCCGTCACATCACCGGCCTGCTGGAAGCGGATGAGGCGCGCTCCAGACGCATCTCGTTCGGCATGGCGCTTTATGTCCGCCGGATATACACCTACTTTTTCGATCACCTGCTCTGAACCCATGCGGCCCGGCCCGCGAAAAGGAACTGTCATGCCCCGGTACGGCGATTTGGTCATATTGCTCTCTCCACGCGGCAAACGCCGCATGATGCGCGTCGAAGAAGGCAGGGACTGGCACACCCAGGACGGCGTCGTCAGCATGGCCGATCTGGCGGCCGCAGCCTTCGGGAGCGAGGTGCGCACCTCGCTCGGCGTGCCCTTCCGCGTGCTGCGCCCCCAGCTCCACGATCTGATCATGGGCATCAAGCGCCAGACGCAGATCATGTATCCCAAGGACATGGGGCTGATCTGCCTCAAGCTCGGCGTGGGCGCGGGCCGCACCATACTTGAGGCGGGTTCCGGTTCGGGCGGGTTCACCATCGCCCTGTCCTGGTTCTCCGGCCCCGCCGGACGCGTGCATACCTTCGAAGCGCGCGAGGAGTTCCACAAACTGGCGCGCCGCAACCTCGACTGGGCGGGCGTGGGGGAAAACGTCTCCCTGCACCTGCGGGACATCGGGGACGGCTTCGGGCTTGACGATCCCGCCGTTCTCAACGGTCAGAAGGCGGACGCGCTCTTTCTCGACGTGCGCACGCCCTGGGAATATCTGGATCACGCGCTGGAAGCTCTGGTTCCGGGCGCGCCGCTGGCCTTCCTGCTGCCCACCGTGGATCAGGTGTCCAGACTCCTGCTCGCGCTGGAACGCGGCCCCTTTGAGGAAACAGAAGTGTGCGAGATTCTCGTCCGCCCCTGGAAGCCCGTGCCCGACCGCCTGCGCCCGGCAGACCGCATGAGCGCCCACACCGGCTTTCTCGTCTTCAGCCGCCATCAGGAACGCTCCCCCCTGTGGGACGAGCATCTGGTGCTCGGCACACGGGAACGCAAACAGCACGCCGCGCGCCTCGCCAGGCTCGGACAGACGGAAGAACCGGAAGAAGATAACCTGGAATAGTGGTGAGGCTCCGCCTCCCCACGCCCCTCCGGCAGGGACCATTAACCGCCGGAGGCGCGAGCGTTAGCGAGCCTGGAGCGACGACCCCCCGCCGCA
>OLFV01001637.1_pt1 | contig 20311 bp, 16 predicted proteins | sample 1605551 | NCBI WGS metagenome assembly OLFV01 (sample SAMEA3888922, study PRJEB22519) | human gut metagenome | biome: human gut; feature: human-associated habitat; material: faeces | place: Denmark | collected 2011
CAACCAACCTCAGGCTTACAGTACAAATCCATTCAACTTTTTCTAGGGTAGTACATGCGTAATATATGATTTTGTTTTCTTCAAAATAATGTCACTATTGTCACCACGCAAGATAGCTATCTGATAATCAGTTGTTTACGGGTGACATTAGAGGCTTTTTCTAATGTCACCTAATGTCACCAATGTCACCCAATGCCTGGTGGTCAGGAAATAAATTCAGCAACCTCATTCAATGCATAAATATACGCTTTGGGCCGTATATTTATGCGGTTTTACATTAAGTCCATTTGACAAAATGAAAGTGCCTTTATTGCGTTGTCAAAGAGGCTCTTTGACAGCCTCATTAAGCCTCTTTGACGCCCTCAAAGAGGCTTAATGACAAAAGAGGGGTGTGTTTAAGAGCCGTTAACAATTTGTGATTTGATTTTAACTATAATTTTGTACATTGTGAAAGAAGGAGGTCTTGTTTGCTATCGTTCTGTCATTCTGTATATTTATACAAAATCGGGGTGAAAATGCTCTCGTTTTAACATTTTTTCATTCTTTGCAAAGCATGTTTGCAAAGTCAAAACATCATCATTTGAATATTGTAAACATGGCATTCATGAAGCGTAAACATGGTACTTGCGAAGCATAAACATGGTACTTGCGAAGCGTAAACATGGCAGTTGCGAAGCGTAAACATGGCAGTTGCGAAGCACGATATAAACAATAAACTTTGCGAATGTTGATTACGCCCAAAACCTAATACCGATTTGGAATAAAAAATCCGTGTAACTCAAGTGATAGCTTATTTCTCAGGCTGGCTACCATCGTCTACTGGCTTTTTCTTTGTTGTCTTGTTGCTTTTGTCAGAACTGGTCTTGTCCGACTTGCTGTCGGACCCTCCTTTGTCTTTCTTGAAGACGCTTTTGCCTTTGTTGAACAGACCTTTCATCTTGTCGCCCACCTTCTTGGCAGGATTCTTCGACTCTGCCTTCTCTGAAGCTGTGCCCTTGATGCCAGAGCCCGTTTCTTCCTTTGTCGTCACCTCGTGTGTGGCCTTTTCTATTGTTTCGCTTGGAGTGATCCAATAGGTATAAGTGTACTCGGTGTCTGTCTTCTTCACAAATTCATGATGTGTGGTGTAGCCACCGTCATAGGTGGTAAACGATTCCTTGTTGCCGACCTTCTTGTAGTTTTTTATAGGCATAGGGTCTACGCCGCATCCATCGGGGAGAAACTCTTTCTTGTTCAGGTCGACCTCTACCCAATAGCCTCCGTCAACATAATGAAATTTTCTCACCTGGGCTTGGGCAACAAATGCAAATGCACACATTACAAAAAATAAAAATAAGCGTTTCATAGGTTTTTGTTTTTTAATAATTCCGGACACTATTGTTTTAGTAAATTGTAAATGTCTGAGCAGCAACAATCTGCTCAGATCATGCCATGCCGTTATATTGCCTGCCTTAGTGTCGCAAAATGTAGGTTGCAAGAGTAACGGCTTAACATGGCAAAGATACAAATAAAATCAATAACTTGTTTTTTTTCATCATTTTTTTTCTTTCAAGTGCTCATTTTTTTTCTTTCAAGTGCTCAATCTTTTTTCTTGTTTTTCGTGTTCTGTAAGATGAGTGTTTGTTTTCTTTGGGCCGTAACCGCCGCAATATATCCTTCCTGATCGTAGCATCGGCGATGTTTGTGGAGCATGTGTTGAAGTAAAAAAAGCTTTCTGTTGTCGTATGAACCGAAAATTCTCCATGTTTTCGATGTTCACAATGGTCACGTCTGTAGGAATGGTGAACGATTGCCAATCGGTTATAAAAAGAAATGTGCCTTCTTGAGGATTGACCACCAGTTGCTTGCCGTTAAGGCTGCATGTTATCGGTTCGTATGAGTTTACCGGAAAGCCAGGGCAGGAGCGTGATGTTACCAGTTTTGAGTTGCCTGTATCTGATGCCTGTTCCGACCTTGTGGCTTCCGTTTCTTGCATTTCTGTGATTTTCGTCTATACTCGAAAATCTTGTTAAAGTTGTCGATATTTTCGTCTATACTCGAAAAAATCGCTATCTTTGTGAAAAATTTCGAGTATGAACGAAAAGATCGAAACGGTTAAAAGATACAATCTTTGGTTTGGCAACACCATCGATTGCGGTTTCCCCCGTCCGCTTTACACCACAAGCATCGACCAATATCTTGGCAGCAAGGTTGTGAAGGTGCTTACGGGGCAACGACGTGTGGGCAAAAGCTTCATATTGCGCCAAACAGCCATGCATCTTATGCAACAGGGCGTTAGCGGCAACAATATCGTTTTCATAAACCGCGAACTGACGGCGTTCGATTTTATCGAGAATTATCAGGACCTTGACAGTTTCATTCGTCTTTATCGTCAAGAGTTGAAACCCGAAGGCCGCATCTATATATTTATCGATGAAGTGCAGGACATTGACGGTTGGGAGCGTGTGGTCAACTCGCTCTCTCAAGATTATACGGAAGATTATGAGGTGTTCATAACAGGCTCTAATTCGAAGATGTTTTCTGGCGAATTGTCCACCCTTCTGTCAGGCAGGTATGTAGAGTTTCGCATTTTTCCTTTGTCTTATGACGAATACGCAAATGTTCATCAGCTGTCTGTCGGCAAGCATAGCTACATGCAGTATATGGCTGATGGTGGCTATCCTGAGCTCGTCCATTTTTCGTCGTCAGATGTAAAGCGCAGCTATATCTCAGGACTGAAAGATACGGTTTTGCTGAAAGACATCATACGCCGTTACACCATTCGTGACGTTAGACTGCTCGAAGACCTGTTTGCCTATCTGGTTAACAATTCATCCAATCTGCTCTCCGTTGCCAACATCACCAATTTTATCAAGAGCAAAGGCCGTAAAACTTCTTACGACACGGTGTCGGCCTATTTGGGCTATATAGAAGAGGTGTATCTTGCCCATCGTGCCATGCGCTACAACATAAAGGGAAAGGAGACCCTTTCGGGCAGTTACAAATATTACATGAACGACCTTTCGTTCAAGAATTATCTTTATGCTGGCTTAGGCTATGGAACGGGTTACCTGTTGGAGAACCTCGTCTATCTGGAGCTCTTGCGTCATGGTTTCGATGTGTATGTGGGCAGTATAAGAGACAAAGAGGTCGATTTTGTGGCCGTCAAGAACGACCGCACCGTTTATGTGCAGGCCACTTATCTGCTTATAGACGAGCACACCATAGAGCGAGAGTATGCTCCGTTGGAGCTCATTGCCGACAACTATGAAAAAATAGTGGTCTCGCTTGATGATCTCCAGCTGCCGTCACGCAATGGCATAAAACACGTTAGGGCATGGGAGCTGTCGCAGATGTTTTCTTTATAACCTCGGTTTTTGCATATCTTGCATCTTTAACAACCAATCATGCATCTTTAACAACCAATCATGCAGCAAAAACAACCGATATGATAACCCGATGCTATCTTGAGATAACCAATGTGTGCAACCTCAACTGTGTGTTTTGTCCAAAGACCATGCGGCCCAAGCACACGATGACCATGGAACAGTTTGACACCCTGACCACCCGTCTTATGGGCGAGGTGAAGTTTCTTTATTTTCATCTCATGGGCGAACCGTTCCTTCATCCGTTGCTGCCACAGTTTGTGATGATGGCGCGTGAGAAAGGCTTCGTGCCTGTAATCACGACCAACGGCACGCTGATGACGCAACGTGCTGACATGCTCGAAGCGTTGCCTCACAAGCTGCAGATCTCGCTCCACTCGCATGAGGGCAACGGCAAAGCCAATCTCGGGCAATATATAGACGAGATGATGACCTTTGCCAAGGAGGCTGCCCGCCGTGGCTGCGTTGTGGTGTTGCGCCTCTGGAACGAGGGCGGCCACAACCTTATGAACGAGACCATCTTGAGGCTTATGGCTGAGCATCAGCCGCGTCCGTGGGTGGAGCGCCATGACGGTTGGAAGCTTACGGACAACCTGTTTCTTGAGAACGACAACATGTTCGAGTGGCCCGACCTTCAGCATAACCCCCATGCCGTGGAGGAGGTGTTCTGTTATGCTCTGCGCAACCAGATAGGCGTGCTTGTCGACGGCACCGTTGTGCCTTGCTGTCTTGACCACGACGGCGACATGGGCTTAGGCAACCTCTACGGGCAGAGCCTTGACCGCATCATGGCATCGCCGCGTGCCCAGGCCCTCTACCATGGCTTCACCCACCACACAGCTGTGGAGCCGTTGTGCCGGCGTTGTGGCTATTCGGCCGTGTCGAAGCAGTTTAGAAAACAATAACCCAAACAATCCATTCTTCTAAAAATCCAAAATCCAAGCAAGCCCTAACGACCGATTTGGGATAAAAACCAAGAAGGGCTGTGCTCAGCTTCGCCGTTTGTTTGCGTAAGCTGAGCACAGCCCATGTCTTTATTCTCTTTTTGTTCTTGTTCTTTATTTCGCCATCTCCAGCTCCACCACCTTGTCCACGTCTGTGGGTGCCTGGTCGAGCGACAGGATAACGCCGCCGTCACATTTCTGCATGCGCACGGGCTTGCGCGACACATAGTCGACAGCTTTCTTTATGCGCACGTTGCCCGTGGGCAGATAGAGCGCCTTGTCCTTAAGGTCGAGGATGTGTACAAACAGGCGATTCTGCTTCTGGGTGGTCACGCCCCAGGGATGAGGAGCCACGATGCCGCCGCGTGTGCCGTAGATGGTCTCGCCGTAGATGTTCATCCACTCGCCAACCTTCTTCAGACGCTCCACAGCCACCTCGGGCAAGCATCCGTCGGGTTGCGGGCCAATGTTCATGAGCAGGTTGGCGTTGCGTCCGGCTGCCTTTACAAGATAGTGGATAAGGGTTTCGGGCGACTTGTAGTTTTGGTCCGTAATCTTGTATCCCCACATGCCGTTCATTGTCTCGCAGGTCTCAAGCGGCAGGGGCGAAATTTGCTGTCCCGACAACCCTGCCGAGTTTTCGCCTGGCAGGTCGCGCTCAAACATCTGAAAATCTTCGCCCTCAAACGGGGCGCTGTGGTGGTTGTTGCCAATGAGACATGCCGGCTGCAGACGGTGTATGAGCGCATACTGCTCAGGCAAACGCCAGTCGAACGACGGGTTGATGTCCTGATCCCACAAACCGTCAAACCAGATGGCACCCACACGGCCATAGTTGGTGAGCAGCTCTGTGAGCTGGTTGTTCATGAAAGCATAATAAGAGTCCCAGTTTTGCGCCTCCTTCGGACGTCCTGTGCCCAAGCCTGTGCGGCCGAGGGGTGCATCCTCGCGCTGCCAGTCGATGTGCGAGTAATAGAAATGAATGTCTATGCCCTGTTTGTGACACTCGTCAGCCAGCTCTTTCACGATGTCGCGCTTGAAGGGTGTGGCGTCAACGATGTTATAGTTGGACCACTTTGAGTGGAACATCGAGAAGCCCTCGTGGTGGCGTGTGGTGAAGCAGATATATTTTGCTCCCGATGCCTTTATTGCCGACACCCATTCATGGGCGTTGAAGCGTGAGGGGTAGAATCCGCCAGCGAGCTTGGCATACTCTTTATAGTTGAGGTCTTTGTTGGTCATGGTCCACTCGCCTGTTGCGAGCATGGAGTAGAGGCCCCAATGGAGGAAGATGCCGAACTTGGAGTCTTGGAAATGGCTACGCGCCTCAAGGTTCTCCTTTGTGGGCTGATAGTGTTGTGCCGGTTGCGCCGTGGCTCCCGACAGCGTAAGTGCGAAAAGCACAGATGTCAAAAGTTTTCTCATATATTTTTTTAGTTGTTTTGGTTTTAACACACAAAAAATTGGTTTCTATGCAAAATTAAGCATAAAACGGCTAAAAACCTACGGTTCTTCTATAAAAAACTTTTTGCATAATTGTTGCGCCTTGTTTTTATGAGCCTTTGCTTTTTATGGATGTTTGCCCTGTCCCCTAAAAAAACTGTTTTTAGAAGCTCAGGCACAGCCGGGCGCTGAGCACGGTAAACTGTCCGTTCGCGTTGTTGACATATTGAAACGAAGGCTGCACGGCAACGGTCTCGCTCAGTTGTCGGCGCCATGTCAGCTCCACAGACCACTCGTTGCCTTCCTGAAAACGTGCATATTGTCCAGACAGTCCACACTCGTTGAGGCTGTCTCTGTAGGCGCATCCCATCTCCGCATAACGGTAACACTCGTTCTTGCGCGATGTGTTCTCCGAATACTGTGCCATGCAGACCACGCTTCTGTCGCCTGCTGTCCAGACGGGTTGCTCTCCATAAAGCCACCAGGCAAAGGTTGTCTTGCTCGTTGTCTTCTCGGTCGGAGCTAACTCTTCATCGTCGTTTTCTGAAGCTGAAGCCCCGTCTTTTGCCCCAAAAGGCTCCTGCTCGCACGTCAAATGTTGGCGTGTGTGCACGGTAAGTCCTGCAAAATAGTGGGCATCATGAGCCGAATATTCCAGTTGTGAGATGTTGAACACGCCATCTCTCTTTGGGCGCACAAGAAACGGGTTGGCGTTGCCCTTCCATCCGTTATAGCCCGTGCCGTTGTAAAGGCTGTTTCTGAAGGTCCAAGGGCCTCGTGTCACGTCAAAATAGAGGGTCAGGCCCGAGAACGGATAATTGGCTATGGGGTAGCTGGCGGCAATGGTGGGGAATATGCCGCACGAACTGTTGGTGAAGAGCGATGTCACGTCGGATGTGAAGAAGTCTTCGTTCACGTTTCTCACGCCCACAAACAGGTGCGCGTTCCGCCATGTGTGCATGTAGCCGAGCACGGCAATGGCAGCAAACATGTTGTCGGCCTCAATGTTTGAGAAGCCTTGCCAGTCGGCAAGAATAGTCTCTTCTTTTGTCTTTGCCACATGTAGCGTGGCAGCCTCAAACGCTCCCTTGCCGTTTGCCAGCGGCAACCTCATGTTGAGCCTTAAGAGGTTGACCCAGTTGGTGCGTTTGTTCATGTCCCATTGCCACTCAGAGGTCAGCTCTCCACTAAACTCCTGGGCAAAGGAAAGGCATGGAGCGATGCTGAAAATGATGAGCAATATTTTTCTTTTCATAATGTTATTCTGCGCTTTTCCAAATTGTCGTTTTTGCGCTTTTCTTATTGTTATCTAAAACTTGTCTTCTCTTTTCCGTGGTGCAAAGTTACACAAAATATCGCGAAAACATCATTAAATAACCGTTAGAACGCTATTGGAAAACTGTTGGAACATAACGGGTAGGGAAGAGTAAAAGGCCAAACAAAGCTGTTTTAAACTTAAAAAATGTTTGCAGGTTTTGAGGAAAGAACAAAATTTATTATTTTTGTATCAGTTTTTAACGGCTTCGGAGCTTTTTTTCTTCGAAGAGGTATGACCACACCGACGGCACGCTCTATTGGGCTGCCAACCTTATTGATGGCAACGAACCTGTAGAGGTTGTTTAAAGGATAACGCGTAATTTCTATAATTTCGGTATCGGTTTAGTAGACATAAGCACCACAGCATACAGGCGTGTGGATGAGGGATGATGTTGTCCCTAATCAAAATTTATAAAAATAAGAAATAAACCCTTTTTTAAACAAAATGAAATCAAAGATTTTTCAGTTGATGCTCCTTTTTGGCGCATTGACAGTCTCATTTGCGGCCCATGCGGCCGATGTTAACAACAAAAACAATGTAAAGGACGACAACGGGTGTGTTGCTGCTTCTTCCGTGAACAATAATGCGGAGGAAACCAAGAACACAGACGCCAACGTTTATGGCCATGTGAAAGATGCCAAGACGGGCGAGCATCTTCCTTACGTCCTTGTGCAACTGAAAGGAACAACCATAGCCACAACAACCGACAAGACAGGCCACTATTTTCTGAAAAACCTGCCTGAAGGAACGTTTGTCGTTGAGGCAAAATATCTGGGCTATGCCTCTCAAAGCAAGACCATAAACGTTAAGCATGACACAAGCAAGGAGCTCAACTTCAGTCTCTCGCCAAGCGACATGAACCTCGACGAGGTGGTTGTCTCTGCCAACAGAAACGAGACGAAGCGCCGGCTGGCGCCAAACCTGGTGAATGTGATCGGCGGAAAGCTGTTTGACATCACACAGAGCACATGTCTGGCGCAGGGGCTCAACTTCCAACCTGGCGTGCGCACGGAGGACGACTGCCAAAACTGTGGCTTCACGCAGGTGCGCATAAACGGTCTCGATGGCCACTACTCTCAAATATTGGTCGATTCGCGCCCTGTGTTTTCTTCCTTGAACGGTGTTTATGGCCTGGAGCAGATTCCGGCCAACATGGTAGACCGCGTGGAGGTGGTGCGTGGTGGAGGCTCGGCCCTCTTCGGAGCATCTGCCATCGGCGGAACCATAAACATCATAACCAAGGAGCCTATCCGCAATTCGGCTTCCTTCGGCCACACCTTCATGTCGCAGGGTGGGGCCAACTCGTTCGACAACGTGACGACGGGCAATGTGTCTCTGGTAACTGATGACAACAAGGCAGGCGTCTATGCCTATGGGCAGACACGCACCCGCCAAGGCTATGACCATGACGGCGACGGCTACACGGAGCTGCCGGAGCTGAAAAGCCAGACGTTCGGTCTCAACTCTTATCTTCGTCTCAGCCCTTTCTCCAAGTTGAGCCTTCAGTATCACGGCATCCATGAGTTTCGCCGTGGCGGCAACAAGCTCGACCAGATAGCACATGTTGCTAATGTTACAGAGCAGGTAGAACACAACATTCAGGGCGGTGGACTTACTTACGACTTCTTTTCTCCTGACGAAAAGAACCGTCTGTCGGCTTATTTCTCGTTCCAGACCACGGCTCGCAAGAGCTATTACGGCGGCATCGGTGAGGGAACGGAAGAAGACATAGCAGCTGCTGAGAAGGCATACGGCACGACACACGACCTCACTTATGTCGCAGGAACACAGTATGTCCATTCTTTCGGCAAGCTGCTCTTCATGCCTTCTGACCTTACCCTTGGCGCAGAGTATAACTTTGATGGCTTGAAAGATGTTATCCTCGGCTACGACCGCCACTTCAAACAAGATGTGCGCATAGGCAGTTTCTTCTTTCAGAACGAGTGGAAGAACAAGCAATGGAGCTTCCTCTTGGGTGGCCGACTGGACAAGCACAACCTGATGGACCACGTCATCTTCTCGCCTCGTGCCAACCTCCGCTTTAACCCTACAGAGAATGTTAACCTGCGCCTCACCTACGCTGGCGGCTTCCGTGCGCCTCAGGCTTTCGATGAAGACCTGCATGTGGGCGTAGTGGGTGGCGAGCGACTGGTCACGGTCTTGGCAGACAACCTGAAGGAGGAGCGTTCCAACAGCTTCAGCCTTTCTGCCGATCTCTACCATAAGTTTGGCTCGGTTCAGACCAACCTGTTGATCGAGGGCTTTTATACCGACCTGAACAATGTGTTTGCTCTCCGTCAGCTTGACCAGCCTGACGCTCAAGGCAATACCGTGCAAGAACGTTATAATGCCTACGGCGCAAAGGTGCTCGGCCTGAACATAGAAGCCAAGGCCATGTTCACCCATTGGTTCACGCTCCAGGCCGGCATCACCTTGCAGCAGAGCCATTATGACGAGGCCATAGCATGGAACGATGAGGTGCCGGAACAGAAGTATAAGAAGATGATGCGCACCCCCAACACCTATGGCTATTTTACAGCCACGTTCACACCCGTGAAGCGTTTCACGGCCTCTCTCACAGGCAACTACACGGGCAGCATGCTTGTCGGCCACTCGGCAGGTTCGGGTGTTGAGGAGCCTGTGGCTGTGAACACTCCAAAGTTTATGGAGGTAAATATGAAGCTGGCTTACGACTTCCCCGTCTGCAAGTATCTCACCCTTCAGGTGAATGGTGGCATTCAGAACATAACCAATGCTTACCAGAACGATTTTGATAAGGGGTGGAATCGCGATTCAAGCTACATCTATGGCCCTTCTCTTCCCAGAAGCTATTTTGTCGGCGTCAAAGTGAGCTACTAAGCCCTTCTGTTTCGCCTTTTAGCCATGAACAACGCGCGTTTCTTGCTCGACCGCTGCATACCGGCAGGTTCATGGGATGCTGCTCGCCGGTGTTTGGAAATTGATAAAAAAGCTCCCACATCAACATTGGTTGGCGTGGGAGCTTTTATCGTCTTTGTTGATCTCTTGCTTCTATAAGGTTGACTTCTTGTTTCTATGAGGTTGACTTCTTGTTTCTATGAGGTTAAGGTCTTGCTTCTACCTGTAATAATCGAACGGCACAAGGCAAGCATAGAGCGGAACGTTTATGACCCAGAATCAGAGGCTTGCGGCCTTGCTTGTTCTTCCATTCAATCAGTTTTTTATAGATTTCCCTTTCCATAGTTTACACTTTTTCTGACGAATAATCACTTGCTTAACACACTTTTTCTAACGAATGTTGTGGCAAAGATACGCTTTTTCTGACGAATAACTGTCAAAACGGCACACTTTTTCTGACGAATGGGCTAAAAATGAGAACATTTGTCTTGTATGAACTTTTTTAATTCTTGTCGGCTTAGCTGTTTATTTTATGATGCCGTTATCCGTATCGCGCAGGTTTATCCTCTTTTCCGCCGACTTGTGCTTGCTTCCTCGGCTCAGTCGCCATGAGATATTCAAGGAGATCAGATTGCTGCTGGCTTTGGAATATCCTATAGTGTGCTTATAGATGTTGCGGTTCAGCAACTCGTTTTCGTACGACTTGTAATTGTTGTTGAATGGATTTGCCCATGACAATGAAAATTGCAAGTCGCGCCATGTGTATGATGCTTTTATAACCGAATAGGCCCCGTTGTAACCTTTCAATTCGCCTTCCAAGAAACGGTTGCCGTTGTCGATGTATCCTTGCAACGTGAAATGGCCGAGATAAGCTGTTATGCTGCCCGCATAAAACCACGAGGTGTAACAATGCGTATAATCGTAACCGAAATTGAAGCATCTGTAAATTCCTCCATTGGCTGCAATCTGAAGCTTTTCGGGCAAGAGCCAGTAGCTTGCGTACGCATAGACATCCAGCGCATCAATCTCCTTTTGGTTTATCTGGGTATAAAGAAACTGATTGCCGTCCGTTCGCTCATAGTGAGCCATGTTCGGTTTTAGACATTGCTTGTAATAACCTTCAACGAAGGTCTGCAACCGACTGGTGTTGTATGAAACATGTAGGCGGTGGTCCATGTCGTGTGACGGTTTCAGGTCTGGATTGCCTACAGTCCATTCCATGCTATTGGTGCGGATCATAGCATCGCTTGTCATGGCTATTCGCGACACTACGTCCCGCATCTGAACGGTATAGCTCAGCTGCAACTCGTTATTAATTTGGTATGTCACCGATGCCTTTGGGTGAAAGGTCCAGAAATTATATTTATGCCCGTTCTGCGTGTAATGGATGTAACTTGCGCCAACTCCTAACGTGTAACGCAGTTGTTGGAGAGTGCCCTTAATTTCGCCAAAGGCATATAAGCGGTTGTTGCTTGTATTAGTCAGAGAGGATGCGTCGCCAAGATAGTTGTTCTTGATGTTTTTATAGCTATAGTTGAAGCCTGTTGAGAGCGTGAAGGGGTTCAGCCTGTTCTCATATATTGCCTCTGCAAGCAAAGAAGCCGTCTTGCCGTCCACATCATATTGGTAAGGAGCGCCCTCGTCATAATAGCTGCCTGTTTGCGTGGAGATATAAGTGGCTACAGCATTGGCTGTAAAAGACTGACGTGGTGTTAGTTGACGAAAGAAATAAAGATCCAGTACAGGCGAACAGCTCTTGTCTTTTTCTCGGTTTGTAGCTCTATATTGGCGAGTGCCGTCAACGATGTCCTTAATGTTATAGTTGTTGGGGGTGTTGTTTAACGTTCCGCTCACAGATGCTTGAAAGACGGTTGCCGTAGAGTCGGCCCAGTTGTAGGTCAGTTTTGCTTCGTGCGCTATCGTTTTGCTAAGCGTCTCTATGTCGTTTCGTTCGATGGTGTGGATGCTGCCGTCTGTCAAGGTATATTCTGCCACCTGCGTGCTTTTTGAGCCATTGTTCTTATACCCGCTCATGTCATATGAAAAGGACCATTCGTTCTTTCCCTTATTAAGCTTTCCGTACACCATGCCATCGCCTTGCATGGAGGTAAGTGCAGAGGTGAGGTCTGTGCCGAGCGTATAGCCGCTTTCGCTCCGTCGTGTGTGGATATCAATGACATAGGCTATGCCATCGCCATAACGAACGCCAGGGTTGTTTATGAACTCGATCTTAGCAATTTCTTTTGGGTCAAGGGCCAACATCTCCTGCTTGCCCACCACAATTCCGTTAATTCTTATTTGAACGCCTCCTCTGTTGTCGACAACGGAAATTGTGTGGTTGATGTTGTCGATACGAAGATTGGCGAGTGTGAGCTTTTCAAGAATGCTGTAGCCATTGTTCGATGCCTGCTTTTGAGCATCTGTGGGGTATATTGTCATGCCGTCGGGTCTGTTCACGACCTTGGCTGCTTTTACCGTTATCTCATGTAGCGTTATGGTCTTGTTCGTATCCTGAGCGTAAGCGCAGAAGGCGAAAAACAGAATGACGGAAGTTGTAATTAATCGTTTCATTTTGCACCTTTTTTTATTTAGGCGCAAAATTATATTCTCCTTATAAGAAAGCCAATTTATTTGTCTGACATTTCCCTGACAATTGTCCGACAAAAAATCTATCTACTTGATTTTCAGACTGTAGCTCTTGCCTCTGTCCGACTCGATCTTCAGAGAGCCATGGGCTTCAATGACAGGCTTTATTCGTCTTATCAGCGTGTAGAGCGTGTCGTTGGCATCAGGCTTTTTAGGCCATAGACGGTTGCAGATTTCTTGTTTCGACAGCGTATGCGATTCTGTCGTTATGAACATCTTGAGCAGCGAATGTTGCATAGGCGTAAGATGAATCTGCTCGCCAGAAAGCGTCATAAACTTGTCGCCATTGAACACGATGCCTCCGTATGACAGTCCTTGCGCCATCAGCTCGGGGCGTTTCCTCTTCGTGTGCCACAAACTTAACAACAGCCACATCGTTCCGACCATGAAAAGGGAACCGGAAGCCTTTTGGTCAGACATCTTTAAGGTTGTGGCAAAGCCGCAGTTTGCCTCTGCCACCAACGTTGTCTCCAAACGTCCATCCTTACGCACGGTACGCATGGCGATGCCTGCCGTGTCTCTCAACTCGGCAATGGTGAGGCAGTTGCGATAACAGCGTATGGTGTCTGTCGTGACCACATCGTCAGGCATCTTCGCAAGCACTTGCTCCAAAGCCCTGTTAACATCCTGGGTTATCATGCTTTTTGTTCGGCGATAACTGTTTATGCCTGTACCCAAAGCACAAAGCATGAGAAAGCTGAACACAATGTACGGAAGTGTCTTCATATTTTTTTTATTGCTTTTGTAGCCTATCTTATGTCTTATGCAAAGTTACGCATTTCTCTCAAAATAAAATCATTAAAGCATAATAATGCTCAAAGAAAGGAGCAAAAAGCATTGGAAAATTGGAAAAACTGTTGTATATTTGCAGAAGATAAGCTTCACCTCGGCAAAGACTGCAAGAGGAAACAAAAACAGAAACCTCTAAAGCTTGGCAACCTTCCCGAAGCCATGAAAAGCCTGAAGGCTCTCATTGCTGATGTGCCCTACAGCAACAAGAAGCTTGCAAGCATGGACATGGAGGAGCGCTACCGTCTTGTGTTGAGCACCATCTTCAACGCCATAGGTTGCCGGGTGGAGGTGGAGAAGATGATTGCCACGGGCAGAATAGACATGGTGGTGGAAACAACCCGTTTTATCTATGTCTTGGAGCTGAAGCTAAGCAACAACGGCGGCATAGATGCTGCGTCAGAGCAAATAAGAGCCAAGCAATATGCTGAACCTTTCAAAGCCGACAAACGCAAGGTCGTTGCCCTTGCCATAGAACTGGACGAAAAGGGAAAGGGACTGGTCGATTGGAAGGAAGTGTGAGAGCTCTGGAAAAACAGAAAAACCGTTATTGATGAAAACAGCCGTGAACAGAGGCCTTTGGAGAAAGAGCCTCTGTTCACGGCTTTGTTTTTATGTTAACGTTACAGAACTTTCGCATTTATACGATGAAAATTGGCATAAACAAGCGCCGTCGCGCTCGATAGAGATGATAATAGGTTGAAAATGTGTTTGTTATTTCTTCCCGTTAGCGCTGTTCATAAAACCTTTTACAGTTTGGCTGCGTGCACACACTTCATATTTTTTTCAAGCTGAGCCACCGAGCTGGCACCCACCAACACGCTTGTCACGCCCTTCTGTTGAAGGATCCATGCCAGCGCCATCTCGGCAAGCGTCTCGCCACGCTCTGCTGCCTCGGCGTTCCATGTCTTCAGCCGTTCGAGCAGTTCGGGTGTGAGGGCGCTGTGCTTGAGATATTGCTCCTTTGCCATGCGGCTGTCGGCAGGAATGCCGTTAAGATAACGGTCGGTAAGCAGACCCTGTGCCAACGGCGAGAAGGAGATGAAGCCTATGCCGTGGTCGGCGCAATATTGCGTTACGCCGTTCTCCTGTGGTTCGCGGTCGAGCAGGTTGAGGCGGTCTTGGTAGATGAGCAACGGCACATCGCGCTCCTTAAGATATTGGTCGGCAAACTTTAGAGCCTCCAATGGCCAGCGGCTGATGCCGAGATACAGCGCCTTGCCTTGCTTCACGATGTCGACCATGGCCTGAAGGGTTTCTTCAAGCGGTGTGTTGGGGTCGTAACGATGGCTGTAGAACAGGTCCACATAGTCGAGGTTCATGCGCTTAAGGCTCTGGTTAAGGCTTGCCATGAGATACTTACGCGAACCCCAGTTGCCGTAAGGGCCTTCCCACATGTCATATCCCGCCTTTGTGGCAATGAACAGCTCGTCGCGGTAAGGAGCAAAATCGTCCTTCAAGAGCTGTCCCATGGTCTCCTCTGCGCTGCCGTAAGGAGGGCCATAGTTGTTGGCAAGGTCAAAATGGGTTATGCCGTGGTCGAAGGCATAGTGTGTAATGGCTCTGCTGCGCTCGTAGGTGTCTACCGCTCCAAAGTTGTGCCAGAATCCCAGGCTCACCTTTGGCAGAAGCACGCCGCTTTTGCCGCATCTGCTGTAGAGGGCCTCCGCATCGTCATAGCGGGCGGCAGAGGCTGTGTATATTCCCTTTGTGTTCATGTCTTTGGTGTTTTAAAAATTTTGTTTATATCGAAAAGATGTTACAAAGTTAGCGTCTTTCGTTTTAATCTCCAAATTTTTTAGTAATTGTTAGGGAGAAACAAACAGCCTGACCGTACGTTAATAAATGTGAATGTTTTGCTGCCACGATTTTTTGCTTGCAGATAATGAGTAACTTTGCATCTTGTATGACAAAGAGCGATGCATTGTTGGCAAGCATACGCAACGGACAACCGTTGACGTTTCGTGATAAGCTCAGCCTCATTGTGGGGCTGAGCATTCCGTCTATACTCGCGCAGATAACCAGCGTCATGATGTTTTTCATCGATGCCGCCATGGTGGGACACCTCGGCACAGAGGCATCGGCGAGCATAGGTCTTATAGAGAGCACCACATGGCTCATGGGCAGCATAACCAACGCGGCGTCCATGGGCTTCTCCGTGCAGGTGGCCCACTATATTGGTGCCAACGATTTTGAACGTGCGCGCGATGTGTTTCGCAACGGCATCGTGGCAACAGCCATCGTGAGCTTCACAATAGCCCTTACAGGCCTGGTCATACACTCTTACCTTCCTTACTGGCTTGGCGGCGGAAGCGACATCGCTCCCCAGGCCTCTACCTATTTTCTTGTCTTTGCCCTCACCGTGCCCTTCTTCCAGTTGTCGGGTTTGTGTGGCAACATGCTCAAGTGTTCGGGCAACATGAAGATCCCGAGCATCGTGAGCGTGGGCGTGTGCGTGCTCGACGTGTTGTTCAACTCCATTTTTATATATGTGTTGGGGTGGGGCGTCATGGGCGCAGCTCTCGGCACCTCGCTCGCCATCATAAGCGGCACGGCTGTTCAAGGCTATTATGCCATCTTCCGCAACCGCATATTGAGCTTGCGTCAGGACGGCCGGCTGTGGTGCTGGGCAGGCCAGTATGTGCGCACGGCTCTGAAGATAGGGTCGCCCATGGCTTTGCAGTCGGTGTTCTTGAACGGAGCACAGATCGTGAGCACCATGATCGTGGCACCACTTGGCAACGTGGCCATCTCCGCCAACACCTTTGCCATCACCGCCGAGAGCCTGTGTTACATGCCGGGCTATGGCATAAGCGAAGCTGCAACCACCCTTGTGGGCCAAAGCAAGGGAGCAGGCCGACGCGACATGTGTCGCAGTTTTGCCTATAGCACCACGTTCATGGGCATGGCCGTCATGGCGTTCATGGGTTTGGTGATGTATGTGTTTGCTCCCGAGATGATGGCCCTGCTCACCCCAATAGAGGAGATTCGCCAGCTTGGCATCATGTGTCTGCGCATCGAGGCTTTTGCCGAGCCCATGTTTGCTGCCTCCATCGTGGTCTACTATGTGTGTGTGGGCGCTGGATCGACCTTGCGCCCCATGCTCATCAACCTCGTGTCGATGTGGTGTGTGCGCCTCACGCTTGCTGCTTTGCTCGCCCCACATTACGGCTTGAAGGGTGTGTGGATCGCCATGGCTGTGGAGCTTACGTTCCGAGGTCTCATGTTCCTCATTCAGCTCTTCCGCGGACGGTGGATGGGAACCGTTGGCTCCAAGGCTTAACGGCCAAGGCTTGCCGGCTCTTTTCTCTTTGTTCTGCAAGCCTTCTGGGCTTTGCTTCCGAGCTTTCTTGTTTTGCTCGGCAAGCTTTTTTCTTTGCTTTAAAGCCATCGCTCTTTTATCCGTCATCTCCTTCCTTTTCTGTATATTTATGCACTTTCCGCGGTCTTCTAAGCATGGTTTTTTCATTAAGCCCAAATGACAAAATGAAAGTGCCTTTCTGACGTTCTCATTAAGCCTCTTTGACAGCCTCAAAGAGGCCCTTTGACGTCCTCAAAGAGGCTCTTTGGGAAAACAAACCGATTTTTCACATTTGTTAACAAAACCGTATAGCAAAACCTTCTTTTTTCTGTCTTTTTGCTATCTATATCTCTTTTCTGCTTTCTTCTTGATTTTTCGTTTCCCTCTCTCGCTTTTGCATATTTATTCGCTTTGAGTGAATAATTATACAGGCAGAATATTCGTGAAAAAGATGATGGATAATAGGTTATGGTGTAGCCTAAAAAGCATAGGGATTTTTTTTTCGATAAAAACTTGCCAATGTCAAACGAAAAAGCTAAATTTGTCGCAAGTTAAATCTCTTAAAAAGAATTAGATATGAGCACGATAACTATAGATGTTAACCAATATCCAGAAGCTGCAATGTATGCAAAGCTTCATAATATAAGTTTTAAGCAATTGGTTGAAAATTTGCTTATGAAATTTCAGACGCCAACGGTTGCGGAAAATCAACCAGATATGCAACTTCCTCCTCATTTGGAAAAATTGGGAGGATGCTTAAAAGGCGTAGAAAGCTCTGAAGACGAAAAATTTAACTATTTGATGGAAAAATACAAATGAAAAAGGTCTTTGTTGACACAAATGTTATTCTTGATTTTCTATTAAAAAGAGAAGTTTTTTTTGAAGATGCAAGAATGATAATGGCCATGGGGTATAATAAGAAATGTTGCTTATTTATGTCTTCGTTGTCTTTTTCTAATATTGCTTATATTGCAAGGAAAAAATTTGATGGCGATTCCTTGTATGCTTGCTTTTCTGAAATAAGAGAGTTGTTGGATGTTTCGCCTGTTTCAAAAGACGAGGTCGATTCAGCTATAAATCTTCGTGTTAAAGATTTTGAGGATGCTATGCAATATTATTCTGCAAAATCAATTGGGGCTGATTGTATTATAACAAGAAACGTAAAAGATTTTAATTTTTCAGATATTGAGGTTCTAACCCCTCATGATTTTCTTCTCAAAAATATCATTAAATAAAGAATCAATTTTTTCAAAGCAACAAGAAAAAAGGCATTCATTCTCCATAAATTGGCGAATAGTGCCTTTTTCCAATTATTTTTTTGCTCGTTTGTGCAGCAATTTGTACTTTTGCAACGTCTAAGGAACAGGCATCCCAAAACGAAAGAGAATTTTTAGATTATAAATTTATAAAAATGAAGACAAAACTCTTACTGTTGTCGCTCGCGCTTGCCACCACATCGGCTTTCGCGCAGCAGACACTCGGATCGGGCATCGACAAGGCCAACATGGACCTCACGGTAAAGCCCGGCAACGATTTTTACCGCTATGCAGCCGGAGGATGGATGAAGAGTCATCCGCTCGATGCAGAACATCCTATGAACGGAGCGTTCGTAGACCTTGAGGAGCAGAACCAGAAGCGCATTCAGGAGCTCATCAACGAGTTTGCAACAAAACCTCAGCAGAAAGGTTCGCTCGGACAGAAGATAGGCAGCATCTACAACCTCATGATGGATAGCGTGCGCCTGAACCGCGAGGGTGCCGCGCCTCTGAAGCCTTATCTGGCTAAGGTGGCTGCCATAAAGAACATCCACGAGTATCAGTATGTTACCTCTTCACTCGATTTCGAGGGCATAGGCACCTTGATGTTCGACATGGGCGTGGGCGCAGACCAGCGCAACGCTTCTATGAACATTGTGGGCATTGGCCAGGGTGGTCTCGGTCTGGGCGAGCGCGACTACTATCTCAACGACGATGAGCAGACCGTGAAGGTGCGCAACGCCTATAAAGAGCTGATGACAACCCTCTTCAAGCTCGTGGGCAACGATGAGGCCACAGCAACGAAGAAGATGGAGGCCGTCATGGCCATAGAGACACGTCTGGCCAAGGCCAGCTACGGCGCCGTGAAGCTGCGCGACATCAACGCCAACTATCACAAGATGAGCTATATGCAGCTCGTGAACGATTATCCTGGCATCGACTGGGGTAACATTTTCCTCGCACAGGGATTCCCCGTGTTCGACAGCGTGGACGTGGGTCAGCCTGAGCCTATACACGAGGTGGAGAAGATTCTGGCAGAGACACCGCTCGACGACCTTAAGGCTTATGCCGAGTCGCGCGTCATCTCAAGTGGCACAAGCACCCTGAGCGACGAGTTCCGTGCTGCTGCCTTCAAGTTTAGCTCGGTGCTGAGCGGCGTGAGCCAGGACCGTCCGCGCTGGAAGCGCAGCGTGTCGGCCGTGAGCGGCTTGCTGGGCGAGGCCATCGGCAAGATGTATGTTGAGAAATATTTCCCCGAATCAAGCAAGAAGCGCATGCTTGAGCTCGTTCACAACCTGCAGACAGCGCTCGCACAGCGCATTGACGAGGCAACATGGATGGGCGAGGCAACAAAGGCACAGGCCAAGGACAAGCTCCAGAACTTTATCGTAAAGATCGGCTATCCTGACAAGTGGCGCGACTACTCGGGCTTGCAGGTTGACGACTCGTTATCGCTCTATGAGAACTTGCGTGCCATCTCACGCTACAAGACCACCGATTATCTCACCCGCAAGGTGAGCAAGCCCGTGGACAAGAGCGAATGGCAGATGACACCGCAGACCATCAACGCCTACTATAACCCCACAACCAATGAGATCTGCTTCCCCGCTGCCATTCTGCAGCCACCGTTCTTCGATCCTCAGGCCGACGATGCCGTAAACTATGGCGGCATCGGTGCCGTGATCGGTCACGAGATGAGCCACGGCTTCGACGACCAGGGATGCCAGTTTGACAAGACAGGCAACCAGCGCAACTGGTGGACAGGGGCCGACAAAGCCAATTTCGACAAGCGTGCCAAGGTGCTGGTTGAGAGCTTCGGCAAGTTTGAGGTGCTCCCCGGCGTGAAGGTGAACGGCGAGTTGACCCTCGGCGAGAACATCGGCGACAACGGCGGTCTGAACATCTCGTTCCGCGCTCTGCAAAACTCAATGAAGGAGCACCCGCTGGAGGTGAAGGACGGCTTCACTCCTGAGCAGCGCTTCTTCCTCAACTGGGCTCGTGTGTGGGCATCAAACGCCAGTCCGCAGGTGCTCGACTACCTCGTCAAGTCGGATCCTCACTCTCCCAACGAGGCTCGCGTGAACGCTGCCCTGTCACACATCGACGCTTGGTACAAGGCGTTCAACGTGAAGAAGGGCAACAAGCTGTTCTTGCCTAAGAACAAGCGTGCTCACATCTGGTAAATCGGAAAGAGAACAAAAAGACAACAGGGACAACGGTTTGTTTCGTTATGGCTGACAGGTCGGCGAAGCAAACGGTTGTCCCTGTTTTTGTTTCAAAAAATTATCACTACTTATTTTCAAGTTTCGCCCATTTATTGTATCTTTCCTCTATAAAACAAAAATGAATATCTCCGCAAAAGGTAACTAAAC
>OLFV01001640.1_pt1 | contig 20273 bp, 17 predicted proteins | sample 1605551 | NCBI WGS metagenome assembly OLFV01 (sample SAMEA3888922, study PRJEB22519) | human gut metagenome | biome: human gut; feature: human-associated habitat; material: faeces | place: Denmark | collected 2011
CTGAAATATCAAAGTAAATCTCTAATTGTTAACAAGTTAATTTATAGAACATCCCTTTAATGATTCCGGCTTTGATGCCAGAGCAATGGAATTGACACAATAAAACGATGATTTTCTCGTTTGATAAACAAATTCCAGTGCAAATTTAGTAATGATATTGGAAAAAAGTGGTATCTTTGCCCATAATTTTGTATAATAATGAAAAAAACTCTAATTCTTCTCTTTTTCGCCATCATGTGGCAATATATGAGGGCTCAAGAGTCGCAGACAGTGTATAATTTTCTGCGCCTCCCCGTCAGTTCGCACGCCGCCGCTTTGGGAGGGGAGAATGTCTCATTGATAGAAGATGACGTCACATTGATGCACCATAATCCATCTCTCCTGCAGAATGTATCTGACAGGAGCATGGCGCTCGGCTATATGAACTACATGAGCGGAGTGAGCGATTATTCTGCCAGTTACGCTTTTCTCACTGGTGACAAAGCGGTGATTGGCGCCTCTGCGCAATACTTAGACTATGGCACGATGAAGCATACTGATGCCGAAGGCAATGAGTTGGGCGACTTCAAGGCTTCTGATTTCTCTGTGAATGCCACGCTTTCCTACGCTATTTCAGCGCGCTTGGCAGGCGGAGTGACGGCACGCTTCATCTATTCTTCTATCGGTGACTACCACAGTACGGCTGCTGCCATCGACCTCGGACTCAATTATTACGATGAGGAAAAAGATTTCTCGGCTTCGATAGTGGCGAAAAACCTTGGCGGACAACTGTCAGCCTATAATGAAGAATACGAGAAAATGCCGTCAGACTTACAACTCGGAGTGACCAAACGACTCATCGGAACGGCATTCAGAGTGAGCCTTACAGCCGTCGATCTCACGCATTGGGACTACTCATTGCTGCGTCATTTCACTGTAGGAGCCGACTTATTGCTTACTAATCAGATATACATCGCCGCAGGATATAATTTCCGTCGCGCTCATCAGATGTCCATCCTATCGCCCGACGATGCCTTCGATGACAAGGAGAGCAGTCATGGAGCCGGACTGTCATTAGGCGCAGGTCTCAGTATAGACCGCTTCTGCCTTCATGTCTCTTATGCAAAATACCATGCCAGTTCCTCCAGTCTGATGGTGAATCTGGGCTTTAACCTATAAATAAATAAGACAAATGTTAGAACTTATCCAACACTACATCGACTCACTGCCTTATGAACGTAAGCCGGAGTCGCTCTATGAACCAATAAAATACGTGCTCTCTCTCGGAGGAAAACGCATACGTCCTATGCTCATGCTCATGTCTTATGCCTTGTATAAGGACGATGTAGAGAGCATTTTGCCACAGGCTATCGGACTCGAGACTTACCATAACTACACCCTGCTCCACGATGACCTCATGGATAATGCCGACGTGCGCCGCGGTATGCCTACTGTTCACCGCAAATGGGATGCAAATACAGCTATCCTTTCAGGCGACTCAATGCTCGTGTTGGCTTATCAGAGAATGCAGAATTGTCCTGCCGACAAACTCCCGACGGTGCTTGATGTCTTCACCACTACTGCCCTTGAAATCGGTGAAGGACAGCAGTATGACATGGAATTTGAGACTCGCAACGATGTGCGCGAAGAGGAATACATCGAGATGATACGCCTCAAGACCAGTGTTCTCCTCGCTTGCGCTACAAAGATTGGCGCTATCATGGCTGATGCTCCAAAGGAAGATGTGGACAATCTCTATCGCTTCGGTGAGCGAATGGGACTCGCTTTCCAGTTGCAAGATGATTTCCTTGACGTATATGGAGACCCTAAGGTGTTCGGAAAGGCTATCGGAGGCGACATCACAAGCAACAAGAAGACCTATATGCTCATCAATGCCATTGGTAAGGCAGAGGGCGAAGACAAGGCTACATTGATGAAATGGATTGACGCTAAGGACTTTGACCGTGAGGAAAAGGTGAAGGCTGTCACTGAAATCTATACTAAATTGGGCATTGACAGCATGGTAAAAGCCAAGATGGAGGAATACTATGCCGAAGCTCTTGAAGCCCTTGCCAAGGTCTCTGTACCAGAAGAAAAGAAGGCAATGCTCCGTGAATACGCTGCCAAGATGATGAAGAGAGAAAAATAATACTTTGCCGACCGATATATACGAGTCGGAATAAATCCTCTGAAAGAATGCAATATATTGACACTCATACACATATTGACGGAGAAGAATTTAAGGAAGACCTCGACCAAGTGATTTCCAGAGCTAAGGAGACAGGCGCAAAATATATCTTCGTGCCAGGCATCAACTGGGATTCCATCGCTACGATGAGGGAGGTATGTGCTCGTTATCCTGTATATATATTCCCTATGTTGGGACTTCATCCCGAAGATGTCAAGGACGATTACGAAGCCGTACTCGACAGAATGTACCCCATTCTGAAGGAAAGTATGGCGCAAGAAAGCCCTGAATGGATAGCTATCGGCGAGGTAGGACTCGATTATTACTGGTCGAGGGAATACGAAAAGGAGCAGTTGAAGGCATTTGAACGTCAGGTGGAGTGGAGTATAGAGACTCGTCTCCCACTGATGATTCACTGCCGAAAGGCGCAGAATGAGATGGTGAAACTGCTTCGCCAGTATGAGAAGGAACTGCCGGGCGGCGTTTTCCATTGCTTTACTGGCAATATGCATGAGGCAGAAGAACTCATGCAGTTTCCTCGTTTTGTCCTCGGAATCGGTGGCGTCAGCACATTCAAGAAGAGTCATCTTGCGGAGGACCTTGCCTCTGTAGTGCCTATAGAGCGCCTCGTCGTCGAGACGGACTCACCATATATGGCGCCAGCACCGCATCGTGGCGAGCGAAATGAGCCTTCTTTCATCCCATTCATCATCCAGAAACTCGCTGATGCCTATCAAGTCACGCCCGAACATCTTGCCTCTGTCACCACTTCCACAGCGGAGAAGATGTTCTTTGGCTGAGGAATAAGATAGAGAAAAGTGTCCGATTTTTCGGTTTTTACAAAGGGATAATAAAGTGCCTTTGTAACTATTTGATTATAAATAAATTGCAAAAGCATAGTTATTACGTCGTAATAGCTATGCTTTTACTGTGTAATAACTAAGCTTTCACGCCCCAATATCTATGCTTTTACATTGTGAAAACTTAGATATTGGAAAATAAAAGCAAAGCAATCATTTTTTGTTCTCTTTTTCCGCATATTGAAAAAGGGCTGATTTACGGTTGTAAGCGGGCGGATAGTTGCTCAGAAAAACTTACAGCAACATGATGTAAGTGTGGACTTTTACAAAGTGATAGCCCAAGCATCATAGATGATGGCGCGTGCTCCGAAACCTTCCTTCTGATGTATCAATGACTCATTGAGATAGGTGCCTCCCTGCTCATTTGACGTGCCTAAGTCGAAATAGCGATGGGTAGGGGCGTAATGATGGATTACTTCAGAGAAGAGGAGGTCAACGGCATGAGACTCTTTCCCCACAGATGTGGAAGAGATATACTGGGAATGTGCCACGCCATTGGAGTCGTAAATCAGTGTGCCGGCTTGCGGACAATGGCAGGAATCGTAAGCCATGAAGAGGCGGATGTGGTCAGGGAAACGAGTTTTGAGCATGGTAATCTCAGCTAAAGAGTGCACAGGAGCGGCATTATAGCGCTCTCGCAGATTGTTTTCCAGAATATTCCAGAAGGCAGAAAAGTCGTCAGACTCTTTCACATAGAGTCCGTTCCTCTTTGCTCTGTTTACGCCCAGACGACGGTTTTGGCTCCATGTCAGCGGTTGGCGAAAGTCGATTACGGACGAGATATTGCGGCATTCCAGTGCAGAATGCGTGGTATAGAAGAGGGCATAAAGGTCTTCTTCGCATGGATAACGATGGTAAAGAGTAGGCACGGGCTTGTAGATTATCTTCTTGAAGCCCTGCTCTTTAGCGTAATCAGTGAGCAGTCGGAATGCTTCTATCACCTCTTTAGCCGTTGACTTCATGGCCACCAGCATCCCACCGTAGGTCAATCCTTGATGGCTATAGAGGGTTTCTCCTGCTGCATTGGCAGGAAGGAGCGCCACAATCTTGCCTTTATCGCTGAGGAAGATGAGGGAATGGTCGTGGAAACGGTCGCTGTGATAATCCATGTAATCACGGTAATGCAGAAACGTAGCATTCCTGGAACGAGCTACAAACTCATCCCAGGACTGCTGCATTCTATTATCGTATCTTTGTATTATCATTGTGGAGTATTGCAAATGTTAGCCGTAAATGCGATGGGCGCATTGGCTGATATATTGTCTTGTTATGGTGGTGTCGAATCATTCAATCAACAAAACCACCAGAGCACCAGACAACAAAACAACAACCCCCTTACTTCTCCATATAAGGATCAGTGCCGAGTACGGTCTTTGCGAGTCGCTTAGCCTTGTCGCGAAGAGCATTAGTGTCAGCATCCTTTTCACCATAGCAGAGCACTACGCCCATACGACGACCGAAGTGAGCCTCTGGCTTGCCGAAGATGCGTACACGAGTGCATTCCTCCTTGAGTGCATCCATGAGGTTATACTCAGGAGCTTCATGGTAATCCTTGTCGGCAAGGATGACAGCAGAGCAACCAGCGTGCTCAAGACGGATGTCATGGATAGGCAATCCGAGGACTGCACGGAGATGAAGCTCAAACTCAGAGAGGTTTGTAGTATGTCCGAGAGTCACCATACCCGTGTCGTGTGGACGAGGAGAGAGCTCAGAGAATACCACGCCAGTATCGGTGAGGAAGAATTCTACGCCCCATATACCATAGCCGGTGAGTGATGCTGTGACCTTCTCAGCCATCATCTGAGCATCCTTGAGGTCCTTCTCAGAGATCTGATATGGCTGCCATGACTCGCGGTAGTCGCCGCCAGCCTGTATGTGTCCGATAGGAGGGCAGAAGAGGGTAGGGCCATTCTTCTGTGTGACAGTGAGGAGAGTAAACTCAGAAGTGAAATGAATAAATTCCTCGATGATGACTTCCTTCACGTCGCCACGAGCGCCTTCCATTGCAGCATCGAAGGCAGTCTTGAGGTCTTCAAACTTCTTTACAGTGCTCTGACCGTGACCGGAAGATGACATGAGAGGCTTGATGACGCAAGGGAAACCGATTTCCTTGCTTGCTTCCACGAGTTCTTCGTAAGTCTTAGCATAGAAATATTTAGCAGTGCGCAGTCCGAGTTCCTTGGCAGCAAGGTCGCGGATGGCCTGACGATTCATGGTGTAGTTGACAGCGCGAGCAGAAGGAACCACCTGAATGCCCTGCTTTTCGAAGTCGAAGAGGCGCTCAGTGCGGATAGCTTCGATTTCAGGTACGATGATGTCAGGCTTGTGCTTGTTGACTACAGCAGTCAGAGCATCGCCGTCAAGCATAGAGAATACCTCACGCTCGTCAGCCACCTGCATTGCAGGAGCATTATCATACTTGTCGCAGGCTACTACGTAAACGCCCTTTCGCTTGGCAGCGATGACAAATTCCTTACCGAGTTCGCCAGAACCCAAAAGAAGAATCTTTTTCATTGTTTGGTTTCGTTATTATGAGTAAATTAGAGGATAGTATTCTATTTCGATTGAAAATTGAAAGCCATTTGGCTCAACTATATATCAAAAGGCTGGTTCCGAAAATCATCAGTGTCATATTCTGACTGTGATAATTTTCCGAACCAGCCTTTCCTTCAGACGTTATCAGGAGGGCACACTCCTTCTGTCGGTGAGGCTGTCACTTTGCGTACGTATTCTGCTAAGAACTCTGCTGTCTTCTCTATTCCGAGTATGGAGGAGTTGATGCAGATGTCATAGCTCTTGGCTTCGCCCCAAGTCTTGCCGGTGTAGTAATTATAATACTCCGAGCGCTCTTCTTCCTTCTTCTCTATGAGCTTGCGTGCAGTGTTGACGTCGCACATCTTGCTGCGTGATACACGTGCCACACGGTCCTCCTCATTTGCAGTGACAAATATATCTACGGAGTTAGGGAAGTCGCGGAGAATATAGTCGGCACATCGTCCCACGATGACGCACGGTCCCTCCTCAGCAGCCTTTCTGATAGCATCGCTTTGGAATTGGAAGAGCGATTCGGGCGAAATCTTGTTGTCATAGAAATTGCCGTTAGGCTGCATAGTGAAGCGTGAAGGGAAGAAATGATGGAAGAATCCACGATGCTCGTCAGACGATTTGAATATCTTCTGTGAGAAACCGCTTTCCTTTGCCGCAAGGTCAAGGAGCTCCTTGTCGAGCAGGCGCGCATTAAACTCGGCAGCAAGGCGTTGAGCAATCTCAAACCCACCGCAACCCAGTTGGCGTCCTACGTTGATTATAATATTGTTATTCATTGTTGAGTCTCCTCCTTTCGTGTTCTTTGAAACGGTTCATATAGACATACATCATTATTCCTGCCACTATCGAAGCAAGAGTGTCAGAGAATGGCATCGCTGCCCACACACCGTCAAATCCCCATATCTCGGAGAAAATGGCAAGGGCAGGAACGAGGAAAATCAACTGGCGTGAAAGCGAGAGGAACATGCTCACTTTTGCTTTTCCAATGCTTTGGAAGAAGTTTGTCACCACTATCTGATAGCCAATGATAGGAAACATCATCATCATGATGCGGATGGCCTTGACAGATATTCCGATGAGGGTGTCGTCATTGGTGAAGAGTCTTGCGCAAGCTTCAGGGAAAAACATTCCCACCAGGAAGCCGATGCAGCATACCACTGTGGCTGTGATGATTGCAAGCTTCAGCACGTGTAGGAGTCTGCCATAGTTTTGCGCTCCATAGTTGTAGCCTGCGATAGGCTGCATACCCTGGTTTATTCCGATTGTCACCATGACAAAGACGAACGCTATGCGGTTCGCAATGCCGTAGGCACCCACAGCGAGGTCGCCCCCATACTTCATAAGACTATTATTGATGAATATGACGACGAGGCAAGCGCATGAATTCATGGCAAAAGGCGACATGCCAATGCCTATGATATTCTTCACTATCGGAGTGTTGATTCTAAAGAGGGAATAATTGAAATGGAGCAGTTCGTCCTTATTGGAGAACATTTTCCATTGCAAGCAGAGTGCCACCAGCTGGGATAGGATAGTGGCATAGGCGGCTCCACGTATGCCAAGCCCGAAGGTGTAGATGAATAATGGGTCGAGGATGGCATTGAGAATTACCGTGAAGATGGTGGTGTACATGGCTTGCCTTGGCTTGCTTGCCGCCCTTAGCACTGCGTTCAGACCGAAGTAAAGGTGGGTTATGGCATTGCCCAAAAGGATTATCTCCATGTATTCTTTGGCATACGGCAGCGTGTTGTCGGATGCTCCGAAGAATCTTAATATTGGGTCAAGGCTCGTCAGGCAGATGCCTCCGAAGAGGATACCGACTATGATGTTGAGCAAGACGCAGTTGCCCAACACTTTATTTGCGATGGAATAATCGCGCTGACCGAGTTTTACACTGATGAATGTGCACGATCCGATACCGATGGCGGCACCGAAAGCGGCAGAAAGGTTCATGAAAGGGAAGGTAATTGCTAATCCTGAAATAGCAAGAGGGCCAACGCCTTGACCAATAAAAATGCTGTCCACCATATTGTAGAGTGAGGACGCGACCATAGCAACGATGGCTGGCAAAGCATATTGCATCAGCAATCGACCTATTGGCTTGGTGCCTAATTCTAAGGTGGCTTGTCTATTATCCATTTATTACAATTTTTTTTCGTTGTCTGGGTTTGTTGCTTGGAGTTTCGTTGTTAGACTTAAATAATAAGTTTGTACAAACAACAAAACAACTAAACCACAAAACAACCAAACAACATTTGCGAGTGCAAAGTTACTCATTTTTTCTTTCTTTACAAAATTATCTTTGTAATTTGTTTTGCCAACGGAATTATTTAATTAACTTTGCAGTCTGGAACGCCATCCCGAACGCTTTCGCCAATAAAAAGTAATGCTTATACAATGAACCTGACACTCATCCAACTCAACAATCTCGTAAGGCAAACCATCGAATACTCAATGCCACGCAGCTATTGGGTAGAGGCTGAACTGCTTGATTGTCATGAGGGTAACGGACATTGCTATATGGAATTGGTGCAAAAGGATGAATATAGCAACACTCCTGTGGCTAAAGCCAAGGCAAACTGCTGGCGGAGTACGTGGATGAAATTGCGCCCACGCTTTAAGAATATCACGGGACAGCGCCTACATGCTGGCATGAAAGTGCTCCTCTCGGTAAAGGCAACCTTCCATCCGGCTTACGGATTCTCATGGAATATCATCGACATCGACCCCACTTACACGATGGGCGACCTCGCTCGACGACGACAAGAGATAATCGCTACGCTGAAGGCAGAGGGAGTCTTCGACCTCAATAAGTCGATAGGCATACCCATGTTTGCCCAGCGAATAGCGGTAATATCAAGCGAAACGGCTGCAGGCTACGGAGATTTCTGTGCACAGTTGGCAGACAATCCCTACGGATTCCAGTTTCGCACAAGGCTCTTCCCCGCTGTGATGCAGGGCGAGATGGTGGAGAAAAGCATTATCGACGCTTTGGATTCCATCAATGCTGAGATAGAAGAATTTGACGTAGTGGTCATCATACGCGGTGGAGGAGCAACGTCAGACCTAAGCGGGTTCGATACTCTTGCTTTGGCAGAGAATGTGGCAAACTTCCCCCTGCCGGTCATAACAGGCATCGGACACGATAGAGATGAGTCGGTGCTCGATATGATTTCATGCGTCAGAGTGAAGACACCTACCGCAGCCGCCGACTTCCTCATCTCAAATCTCGCTGCCACTTTAGCCGAAATAGAAGACTTGGGGCATCGCCTCGTCAATCATATCAAGGAGCGACTGAGCGCGGAAAAAGTCAGGATTTCTGCCACACAGACGCTACTTCCCACCTTATATTATAAGAGGAAGGCACGCGAGACCGACACCATCTCCAGTCTTTCTGCTCGTATGCAGACAGCCACAGCAAGGAGATTGCAGTCAGAAAGCGCACGAATAGACAGCATTTCGCAGCGTCTTCCCCTCTACGCCACAAACCGGCTCGACAGGGAGAAGCATCGCCTGGAGATGATAAGTCAGCGCACAGACGCTGTCAATCCGATACATATCCTGCGCCGAGGCTACAGCATTGCGCTGCATGAAGGCAAAGCCGTCAAGGATCCTGCACTGCTAAAGCAGGGAGATGGCATTGACATTATCATGGCAGAGGGCAAATTACTTGCCGAGGTGAAGAAGAAATATGAATAGGTTGTCGGTTGTTGGTTGTTGGTAGTCGGTTAGTTTGTACTATACAACCCACAACCAAAAACCAACAACCCACAACCTCAAACAAAAGCCCAACCAAATGAAAAAGAATATCAAATACGAAGAAGCCGTTGCTGAACTTCAGGACATAGTCACCAAAATGGAAAATGGTTCGCTCGACATCGACAAGATGTGCGAGGAACTCAAGAAAGCACAGCAACTTATCGCCATCTGTAAGGACAAACTGACAAAGACAGAGGAGGAAATAGCAAAGATACTCGAAAAGTAAGCTGGCGGACAAAACCATACTGATAATGACGATGTTCCGTCCGTGGATGCTTGATGTGAATTAACTTTTCTGTCATTTTTACACTAAATAATCGCTACTTGCGATAGTTTATAAGAAAAAACGGCGGTTTTTCTTGCAGATTTCCATAATTCTTAGTACTTTTGCACCAATTTTATGTTTTCAGGTTTTAATTCACTAACAATATGAAAGATTTAGATTGGTCAAATATAGGCTTCGGATTTAGGCCTACAGATTATAATGTACGCTGTTATTATCGTGACGGGAAATGGGGCGAGATAGAAGTCTGCTCCGAGCAATACATCAATATGCACATGGCCGCAACTTGCCTGCATTACGGTCAGGAGGCTTTCGAAGGACTGAAGGCTTACCGCTGTCCAGACGGAAAGGTGCGCGTATTCCGTACTGATGAGAACGCAGCTCGCCTGCAATCTACATGCCGTGGCATCCTCATGCCAGAGGTGCCTACCGAGCTTTTCAATGCTATGGTCGATAAGGTTGTCCGTCTGAATCAAGATTATATCCCACCTTATGAGAGCGGTGCCACGCTCTATGTGCGTCCGTTGCTCATTGGCACAAGTGCGCAGGTAGGAGTTCATCCGTCTGAGGAGTATCTCTTCCTCATCTTCGTCACACCGGTTGGACCTTACTTCAAGGGTGGATTCTATTCCAATCCTTACGTAATCGTGCGCGAATATGACCGCTCTGCTCCTCTCGGCACAGGTATATATAAGGTAGGAGGCAACTATGCCGCTTCCCTACTTGCCAACAAGAAGGCACACGACCTGGGCTACGCATGCGAGTTTTATCTCGATGCAAAGGAAAAAAAATATATCGATGAGGCTGGTGCGGCTAATTTCTTCGGCATCAAAAACAATACTTACGTTACGCCGAAATCTACATCCATCCTGCCTTCCATCACCAATAAGTCGCTCATGCAGCTCGCTGAAGACCTCGGACTGAAAGTGGAACGCCGACAGATACCTGAGGAAGAACTCAGCACTTTCGAGGAAGCTGGAGCTTGCGGCACTGCTGCCGTCATATCTCCTATCTCCAGAATTGACGATGTAGAGACTGGTAAGTCTTACGTCTTCGGAGATAAACCGGGACCTTGGTCGGAGAAACTCTTCACCAAACTACGTAATATCCAGTATGGCATCGAGCCTGATGTCCACCACTGGACTCGAGTAGTGATAGATTAAAAGGGCATGAAACAGGTGCCATAGTTATTTTTATATGATAATGAAAACAGATTGTTGTTACCTGTTCATTATGAAAATAATATGGATTACCTACGTAAAAGCCCGATGATATATGGACCCGGACCCCCTCTAATCTCTCAGAAATGGAGATTGGAGGGGGTTTGTGGGCCTTTTTACACAATCCCAAAAAACAATAACCTGAAAACTATGGGCAAAGGTAAACTTGCAAAATTCGCTGATATGGAACGCTATGAGAATGTGTTCCAATATCCATTCTGTGTCGTTGACAATGTCCCTTTCGAAATGAAAGGTCGTTGGCGCGAAATGTATTTCCATAATGACAACCCTATCGTGCTCGAATTGGGATGCGGAAAGGGAGAATATACCGTAGAACTCGCCAGATTATATCCTGAAATCAATTTCATCGGAGTGGATATCAAGGGCGCAAGAATGTGGACTGGAGCTACACAAGCGCTCGAAGCAGGACTCAAGAACGTGGCTTTTCTACGCACTAATATCGAGATAATCGACCGCTTTTTCGGCAAGGATGAGGTGCAGGAGATATGGCTTACCTTCTCCGATCCGCAGATGAAGAATGTGCATAAGCGCCTTACTTCCACCTTCTTCCTGGAGAGATACAGACGATTCCTTGTGGATAATGGTCTTATCCACCTCAAAACAGACTCTAATTTCCTCTTCACATACACCACTTATATGGTGGAACACAATAATCTTGACGTGCTCTTCCGCACCGAAGACCTCTATCATACAGACGGAATTGACGACGAGACAAGGAAAATCCTGAATATTCAGACCTACTATGAGTCGATGTGGATAGAGCGCGGACTCAACATAAAATACATGAAGTTCCACCTTCCACACGATAAGGTGCTGGCAGAATCTGAGAAAGAAATCGAACTGGACGAATATCGTTCATACCATAGAGATAAACGTAGCCCTAAAGATACAGCGAAATGATAGTCTGCATTGCCGAGAAACCGAGCGTAGCTAAGGATATTGCGAAAGTCCTTGGTGCCACTTCTGCCTGCCAAGGATATATGGAAGGAAATGGTTACCAGGTGACATGGACCTTCGGTCACTTGTGTGAACTGAAGGAACCGGACGACTATACCCCTATGTGGAAAAGGTGGTCGCTCGGCGCTCTGCCGATGATTCCGCCACGATTCGGCATCAAACTCAAGGACGACAGTGGCATAAAGGCACAGTTTGCCGTCATAGAGAGACTGATGCAGAATGCAGATAGCATCATCAACTGCGGTGATGCTGGACAAGAAGGTGAACTCATTCAGCGCTGGGTGATGCAGAAAGCTGGAGCAAAATGCCCGGTAAAGCGACTCTGGATATCTTCTCTGACGGAGGAATCCATACGTGAAGGCTTCCAGAACCTTAAGGATCAGAGCGAGTATGAACCCCTATATCTCGCAGGACTCTCACGTGCCATCGGCGATTGGCTCCTTGGCATGAACGCTACTCGACTCTATACGCTGAAATATAGACCTGATGGAAGGAGCGGACAGGTGCTTTCCATCGGTAGAGTGCAGACGCCTACGCTCGCCATGATTGTCAATAGGCAGAAGGAGATAGAATGCTTTGAGCCTCGACAGTCTTGGGTATTGTCCACCATTTACCGCGATACGAAGTTTAATGCTATTGCCCATGATGAGGACGCAGAGGCTGAAGAAAGAGCTGAGATAGAGGCTGCTGCAAAGGAAGGCAAGACTATGAAGTCGAAAGGTCCTATCTTTCGCCAGATAGAATTTCAGACGGAAGAGACTGGAAAGGCTGTTCTCGACTCCATTAAGGATAATGATTTCACCGTAATATCTATCTCAAAGAAGAAGGGTACTGAGGCTCCGCCACGCCTTTATGACCTCACGTCGCTCCAGGTAGATTGCAATAAGAAGTTCGGTTACAGTGCCGACCTCACCCTGCAGCTCATTCAGTCGCTCTATGAGAAGAAGTTTACCACCTACCCACGTGTAGATACCACCTTCCTCTCTGACGATATATATGCCAAATGTCCGCAGACCATGAATGGACTTTATAAGACTCAGTTTGGCGGACAGGCGCCATACGCTGACCTTATCAAGCCTATTGGAGGCAAACCATTGAAGAAGAGCAAGAAAGTATTTGACTCATCAAAGGTCACTGACCACCATGCCATCATCCCAACTGGCGTTCCTCCGCAGGGACTTTCAGACGCTGAGCGCAATGTTTTCGACCTTGTAGCCCGTGCTTTCATTGCAGCTTTCTATCCCGATATGAAATTTGAGACCACCACTGTCATGGGTGAAGCGCCGTTATCAGAGCCTTCTGCCGAAGTAGCAGCTTATGCAGAGGGCGGTGAGAAGATACTTTTCCGCACGTCAGGTCGCGTCATTATCGATGAAGGATGGAAGGTAGTGTTCAAGAAAACTGCGCTAAAGGAGACTGAAGACGAAGCCCAAGATGATAATTCTTCATCCTCTTCGCTCCCGATATTCACCAAGGGAGAGCATGGTCCTCACGTTCCGTCATTGGCGGAGAAGTGGACTCAGCCTCCAAAACCATACACCGAAGCCACTCTGCTTCGCGCTATGGAGACGGCAGGCAAGTTTGTGGACAACGATGAACTGCGTGACGCCATGAAGGAAAATGGCATAGGACGCCCTTCTACTCGCGCTGCCATCATCGAGACGCTGTTCCGTCGTCATTATATTCGCAAGGAAAGAAAGAATCTTGTTGCCACTCCTACGGGAGTAGAACTGATAGAACTTATCAGGGAAGAACTGCTGAAGAGTCCTGAACTCACAGGTATCTGGGAGAAAAAACTGCGTGATATAGAGCACAAGACTTATAATCCAGGACTGTTTATCAACGAACTGAAAGAGCAAATACAAGCTATTGTCTGTCAAGTGCTCTCCGATAACAGCAACCGTCGCGTCACCGTCATCGACCCAGAGGAAGACAAGAAGCAGAAGAAAAAGGCTGTAAAGCCTGCCAAAGCGCCACGCCAAGCGAAAGCCAGCGCCAAGTCGGCGCCCCAAGCTTCCTCGTCTCCGGTCGTAGGCTCCGTCTGTCCGCTATGCGGAAAAGGCACTATCATTAGGGGAAAGACAGCATACGGATGTAGCAACTGGGCAAGCGGATGCTCTTATCGCGTGCCTTTTGAGGAGGGGTCCCTATAATACCAGCAAAGCCAGCACCCGAAAGATGCTGGCTTTGTCGTTTCTATATACCTAACGAAGAGGAGAAGATTACTGCACACTTGGCTTGTAGATGATGTTGGAAATCTTGCCGGCGCAATTCTTATGAGCCACCTTAGGTTTCACGTTAGCGCTGTTGTCAGTGCGCACATCCTTACAGTCGTAGATGTAGAAGCTACCACGCTTTGATGTCTTATTGTAGGTGGCAACATACAGTTCATCAGTAGTGAAATTGACATCGAGGAAAGTCACCTCCTCGTCAGCACCAAAATGGATGGCATACTGGCTCTTTTCTGGCAAAGCAAAGTCTGACTTTGGCAGTAATACGTACACGCTGTTATTCAGAGGGTAGAAGTAGCGTTGCTGCTTAGGAGATACCACGAAGGTGGTGCCCTTCTCAGGAACAGCAGTGTTAGCCGTAGGAGTGAACGCCTGAGTCGTAAGATTTTCCTGCTTATAGAAGTAGCTATCTTCTGCATCAGTCCAGAGGGTAATATCTCCGTTCTGGTTATTACGTGTCAAGAAATATGAAGGAGTGATATAGTTTGCATTAGGACTATCGCCATAGAAGGCAGTGATAATGGAATGACCATCAAAGAAATTTTCTGTATCTGGGAAGTCGGTGTTGTAGCCAAAGTATGCAGCGTATGGGCTATAGATTATCACTTTATTGTCAGTATAGTTCAGATAGAAAGTCCAAAGCGCTTCATTGCCCCATGAAGAGTACTTGCTGATAATGAATTTCTCAGGATGGCAGTTGGTGAAAGACTCCTTGGAATAAGGGAACAGGTATGTGAGTTCGATGTGAGCGAACTTCTTTTTCTCCGCATCATAAGCGTATGGCGCGTAAGAATCAGGGATAAAGTCTGTAGCCTTGAATCCTGGGATGAGGTCATCAAAGTTTAATTGAGAGATGACAGTCATGTTATTAGGGTCAAGAATGTAGCAAGACTTCTCAGTAGCAACGCAAAGACGGGTGAGATACTCATTGTAACCGAGCTGTAATTTACATAGAATAGCGTTCACAAGTCCATTCTCTGACACGTTGCTATTCATCTTTTCCATGCTATGTTCCATGATGACAGACTCCTGTCCGGCAGCTATTTCCTCCGGAGTCATAATTTTTACGAAGACGAGGTTGCCCTTTCCGTCGGCATCGGTGGAGGTAAGCATATATCCTTCCTCAAAGGTGCGGTTTACATTTACCTGATATTCCACGACCTTACCCACTTTTCCGTCAGTCACAGTGAGGTGAACGTAGTAAGAACCGCCCTTCTCAAAGTTGTAATGCAGTTCAGGATCGGTGCTGACTTCTATGAGTTCGCCCTTCATTCCGTTAGCGTATGAACCGATTTTCCATGAATATTTCAGTTCGCTTTCATTGCCTCCATCGTATGTGATTTGTGGCTTTATGACGCATTCATTGCCCAGATAGATATTATATTTTGGCATCTCTGTGGCACCAGCTCCGGCAATCTGCAGCGAAGGGAGATTGTTAGAGCCCAGTTCGCTATCATCGGAGATACAGGATGAGAAGCCAAAAGCCACAGATCCTGCTAAAGCCAATGCGCTTATGATATGATGTATTTTCATAATTTTATTGTTTTTTTATGAGGTGGTGTTGGTAGGAAGAAATCCGAAGGCAAGACTATGGAGACTATGGAAACCAATAACCGATAACCAATAACCCACAACCTACAACCAATAACCTACTACCTACAACCAATTAAACTAATTAACTCCAGGCGCACCGTTAGGCCATACGATATCATCCTTATGGTCTTGATACATAGGAATCAGGACATAATTGGCGAGAAAGTTCCAATACATAGCGAAAGGCCCCTGCATAGATTGTGCATTGACGAAGTAGTCACCGTATCTCTTTATCATTTCGTCGAAGATATCCTTATTGCCTTTAGGAGCAAGTTCATAGAAATACTTGAAGAAGAGCTGTGCATTCTCGAAGGAATACTCAGGCAACTTACTGAATGTGCTCCACCAATCAGGGCGACTTTCCACGCGAATGTCGGAGCCATAGACTACGAAATCCTTCTGTCCAGTGGCGGTAAGGTCGGTGCTTGGCACAATTTCCAACCATAGTCTCATGGCTTGTTTGCGGAAGGTTTCATCTTCCGGAGGGAGCAATTTGATACGGACGGTGTCCTCCACGCGTCCTGCTCTCAGCACGGCACGGTCGATGACGTAGTGAGTGCCTTCCACCATCTCTGTGGAATCGGCTACAGCCTGGAGTCCTACTGTGCGGTCTTTGTCTGATGGCATTCCCATCAGCGTGAAAGGAATCTCCACGATATGCTCCTCTGCTGGGTCGAATCCGAAATTGTAACTGATTACGGAGTCGGTCTCATTCTTCTGGTTTGTGTAACTGAAGAATACATTGTCTGTCTGTGTAGTGTCATACACCTTGTAGTCATCTTCGCTGCAAGAGGCAAAGGCTACGATGGCAACGCACATAGACAGTATGGTTTTCCAATTTTTCATTGTCATAAAAGAACTTGATAATTAGTTTCTGTAATTGAATTCATCCTGCGGAATTGGGATTACATACAGCTCCTCGCTTCCAGGAATAATCTTACTATCGAGATTTGACTTGATGTCGCTGTAGTCACGCTTCATATTGTACCACACCTGTCCTTCGCCGAACATTTCCTTGTGATACTCGTTGAAGATGCGCTCCTTAGTAAGCTTTGTGGATTGTGGGAGAGGAGCAAGACCACGAGAAGCGGTCTCTGTGTTGAAGTAACCTACGGCACGATTGTAGTCAGTATTGAGGAATGCCTCTGCAGCAATGAGATACATCTCAGATACGTGGAAGAGATTTATGCCCTCGATGCGCTTCTGCCAGTCGTCTGACATATTTTTTTCGATGGAATATACATCGACTGTCTTGATTAAACGGCATGATGCAGAGCTAATCTTAAACCAGTTACTGTAACGATAATCCTGAGCAGTAGCATCCACGTCCAGCTTGTATAATGCTTCGAATGGGAGAATATGTGTCGTTCCGGTAGCGTCATAGTAAGGGTCATAGCTCTTGAATGACTGCTGCTCGTAGAGGTAATTCTGCGCTGTAGCAAGATAGGAATTGGAGTAAAGTCCCCATATCGTCTCGCGATCAGACAAGCGTCCAGCAAAGACATCCTTCACCTCTGAAGGTTCTACCAAAGGGAATTTCTTGCTGTCCACCACCTTAGCAGCATATTCTCCAGCCTTTGCCATGTCGCCACGCATCCAATATACTCGTGCTTTCAATGCAAGGACACCGTAGTAGTTGCAATGCGTCTCGCGATAGTTTTGGAATTTGTAGTAGAAAGCGTTGTTGCGAGGATAAGTGATATTAGCTTCCTCAGTCTTGAGGAGAGCCTCTGCCTCGTCGAGATCCTTGAGTATGAGGTCATATACCTCGCCTACCTTCTTGAATTCGTTGGTTCCCATAGCATACTTTGTGACGTATGGAATACCGCGCTTTGTCTCGTCAGTAGAGCAGAAGAAGCGGAGAAGGTCGAAATGGAGCATTGCTCTCACTGCCAGCATCTCGCCCTTGTAGAGATTGAAGAGTGGTAGTGAAGAAGAATCATGTCCTTCAAGGTTCTTAAGCACGTTATTGGCATAGCCTATTGATGTATAGGCAGCCTTCCATACGGCATCGAAACGTGTGGTCAGTTCATTGTCTGAAGAGAACTGATAGCGTGCCAAAGCACGTGAACTGGTGATGTTCTGGTCCAGATCCTGCGCCATAATATCGGTCAATCCCCATGTCATTTCCTTGCCATAGAGAGAAGAAACCTGCATGGAACCATAGACGCCATAGATAGCATCTTCGAATCCTTGTGGCGTAGAGAAGAGATCAGACTCCACCTCCTGTGAGTCCGGACGAACATCAAGGAAGTCATCACAAGATGTCAGCATCATTCCGCTGATGAGGATGATGGTGAAAATATATAGTTTTCTCATTCTATTCTAAGTTCTTAATTAAAATGTTACGCTTAACGACATATTCACAGTGCGGCTGAACGGATAGGAAGTACCACGCTCATACTTTGCAGATGTGAGACGGAAGAGGTCCTCTGTGCCGAGACCTACATAGAGTTTCTGGATATTGAAACGCTTGAGGATATCCATAGGCACATCATACTGGAAGTAAAGACTTGAGAGCCAGAGCTCATTGTCCTTCTCTACGAAACGGTCGCTATATGTATAGCTCTTGCCGCCAGTAAGGGAAATATCGAGATAAGGCACTACATCGCCAGGCTTCTTCCAGCGCTCGGTGAAGGCGCGGAGGTCGCAGTTGTAGCGTGGATTGATATTCTCTACCTTTGACATACGTGTAGAGTTGAACATCTCGCCTCCGAAACGGTAAGAGAAATACATATTCATGGAGAAGCGCTTGTAGGTCAACTGTGTAGAGAAACTACCCTGAAGGTCTGGATTTGTATCGCCGCATGACACCATGTCCTTGCTATCATATACGAATGTATAAGAACCATCCTTCTTGATGTATATCTCCTTACCGGAAGCAGGGTCGATACCTGCCGAGCGTACTGCGTAGATGGCTGAAGGAGATTCTCCCTCACGATACTGCTGGAGTGGGGAAGAGGAGATATTGCTTGAAGCATTCATCTCATTGCGACGCTTCAATGCTTCTGAGATGTTCTTGATTTCAGACCTGTTGAAGAGACCATTAGCAGAGAGATTCCATTCCCAATCCTTAGTGCGGATAATCTTTCCCCATACAGAGAACTCAAATCCGTAGCTGTCCTGAGAACCAAGGTTGGCCTTGATACTTGTAGAACCTGATGATGGAGGCAATGACATATCAATCACCATGTCGCAGGTGCGCTCCTTATAGTAGTCGAGATTGATGTTCAGACGGTCGCCGAAGAAAGCAGAGGTGAGACCAACATTAAACTTCTTTGTGGTCTGCCACTTCAAGTCAGGATTGGCCATACCCATCGGAATAGCACCTACACCTGTGTAACCGAGGTAGTCTGTGGTGTATTTATATGTGGTAACAGCCTGATAAGGCTCAAACTTTACGCTACCTGTGAAACCATAGCTGGCACGGAGACGTAAGGTGTTGACCCAACCTAAGTCCTTGATAAACTTCTCATTGTGCATATTATAGCCGCCACCTATTGACCAGAATGGAGCATAACGATGGTCGGAACCAAACTTAGACGAACCTGAGATACGGTAAGAACCATCCAGTACGTAGCGATTCTTCCACATAAAGTTGGTTGCTAAGAATGCTCCGCAACTGGCAGCTACATCCTGTGAGCCAGAAGGTGCTACGCCTGTAGGATACTGAGTGGCATAAGCCATATCTGCATGACGGTCAGAAAGGAAGCCTGTTCCCATCAATGTGCTGGAAGTATAGTCCTGATGCTTTATCTCTCCGCCAAGGTTGAGTGTCAGCATAGTGCCGTCCTTATCGAAACTATGGATGTAGTTGGCTACGAACTTAGCGCTCCAGCTGTCGTCAGCTGTATTGCCTTTAGTGTATGAACCCTTCTGATTTGTTGGCATTGTGGCATACGCATTGGACTCAGGAGATACAAATACGTCGGAAGTACCACGAGCTGTAGAGTAAGAACCCTGCGCTGTGAGGTAGAAATTAGGCTTGATATTATATCTCGCATCGAGGGAAATCAGCTGTGTGCGGTTCTGTGATTTGTCAAAACTGCTAAGTGATGCCTCATAGAGTGGATTGTTTACATCATAAGGGAACTTGCTGCGCAGATTGCCTTGCTCGTCGTAAGGTGACTCGTAAGGGTTTGCCTTGTAGTAATCAGAGAAGTTACCATACTTGGAATTGTTGACATCCAACTGCTGATGTGAAGCGCGGAGGGTCAATACGAGGTCTTGCACAGCGGTATAAGAGAGGTAAACCTCCATGCCATAGCGGTTACGTCCGTCGTCTTTCATCACACCATTCTGTGACTGATAGTTGGCTTTGATGTTGTAATCAAGATCTGAACCGCGACCGGAAATAGAGAGTGAGTGGTCGTGAGAGAAACTATTACGGATAGGTTTAGAGAGCCAATCGGTATCTACACCGCTATTTACGAGTGCTAATCTGTCGTAATACTCCTGGTCAAGGTCGCCTGTAGAAGATTTATAAAGTCCTGCAAGACGCTCCAGTTCGAGCTTTTGCGCTGCATTGCAGACGTCATAACTGCTGAGGTCGGCAAAGCTTACCTCCGGAGTGAATGTGTGGGTCACTTGCAAAAGCGTGTGGATAGCATAGCACAATAAAAGCAAGCAGGTGTA
>OLFV01001644.1_pt1 | contig 20253 bp, 17 predicted proteins | sample 1605551 | NCBI WGS metagenome assembly OLFV01 (sample SAMEA3888922, study PRJEB22519) | human gut metagenome | biome: human gut; feature: human-associated habitat; material: faeces | place: Denmark | collected 2011
TCGTGAATCTGTATCCGGGAACCGCCGAGGACGCGCAGAAGAGCGGAGCCAAGCTGCTTGAGCCGACAAAGGATACCGTGACCTACAGTGACGGAACATCCGAGGAAGTGTACGGATTCGATATTCCGGTGGAAGCACTGGATCAGGAATTTGATCTAGCAATTATTGGAACCAAGGGTGTGTGGTACGATCACAAGGTGAGTGTATCCGACCCGGTTGCGGAGTAAGAGATGAAGAAGAAAGTAACAGAACTGATCGTATGCCTGCTGTCTGTGATCTGTTTCCTCACAGCGTGCCAGGCACCGCAGAGCGAAAAACTGGCGGACGGAACCTATCAGGCGGACGTTACGCTCACCGGCGGCAGCGGCAGGGCGACGGTGGACTCACCGGCGGCGATTACGGTGAAGGACGGCAAAATATATGCCACCATCGTGTGGAGCAGCCCGTATTATGATTACATGATGGTAGAGGATGAGACCTGCTACAACGAGGCAGAGGCAGGAGAGAACTCGACGTTTACGATTCCGATTGAAAAGCTGCCATGTGAGATCTCGGTGATTGCGGATACGACGGCGATGAGCGTGCCGCATGAGATTGAATATACGATTCTGCTCGACAGTGCTTCCATTGCAAACGCCGGGAAAAAACCGATGGAAGTGATCGCAGTTGTCTACGTCGCAGCCGTGATTGCAGTAAGTATCACAGCGTGGCAGATACATCGGAAGAGAAAAGGAAAAAAAGAATGAAGCAGATAAAAAAAATCGGTCTGTGGTGTGTATTGCTTTTTGCCTGCATCCAGATATCGGGCTGTGGAGACAGCCAGACCTCCTGGAAGAGTGGGGATCATGAGATCAGCAGTGAGCTGACTTATGAAAAGAGCATGGATTTAGATTATGCCACAGAGTTTGCAGTGGATTATTATGAGAACGGTTTTACACTGATTTCCATATCGGATGGAAGCAGATTTTTGCTGAATACCGAAGGGGAACAGGTACCGGAGGATTTAGAGAATGGGATCACAGTCTTAAATGCCCCGGTGTCCGATATTTATCTGGTTGCCTCTGCGGCTATGGATATGTTTTGCAGTATCGGTGCACTGGATCACATCTGCCTGTCCGGACTGCCTGAAGAAAAATGGGAGATCCCGGAGGCAAAGGCGGCAATGGAGAGCGGACAGATCGTATATGCCGGAAAGTATAATGCACCTGATTATGAACTGATCTGTTCGAAAGAGTGCGGGCTTGCCATTGAGTCAACGATGATCGGACATTCACCGGAGGTAAAGGAGAATCTGGAATCGTTTGGCATTCCGGTTTTAGTCGATCATTCCAGCTATGAGTCTGATCCGCTCGGCAGGACCGAGTGGGTAAAGCTTTATGGAGTGCTGACCGGAAATGAGGATGCGGCGGTGAGAGCATTTGAGGAACAGAAACAGTATGTACAGGAACTTTCCGATGTGGAAACGACCGGAAAGACAGTTGCATTTTTTTATGTTACAACAGCGGGAACGGTCAGTGTGCGAAAGAGCAATGACTATGTTCCGAAAATGATAGACATTGCCGGTGGGGAGTATGTGTTCCGGAATTTAAAGGGGGAAGATAACGCAGCTTCCAGTGTCAATATGCAGATGGAAGAATTTTATGCGCAGGCAAAAGATGCGGACTATCTTGTCTATAACAGCACGATCGACGGCAATCTTGCTTCCATTGATGATCTGCTGGCGAAAAACAGTCTTTTTGCAGATTTTAAAGCAGTCCAGAATGGAAATGTATGGTGTATCGGGAAAAATCTTTATCAGGATACCATGGATACCGGAAGCATTATCCATGATTTTCATGAGATGCTGAACTCGGAGGATACGGATGAACTTACCTACATGTATAAGCTCAAATAGAAAAATAAGATATACGGTCTGTTTTGTCATTCTGATCACATTATCAGTGATCTTTTTTATCGTCAGTGTATGTGCTGGAAGTGTGCAGATTCCGCTCTCAGATATCTGGAGACAGTTCAGAGGGGAACAGGATGAACTTTATGCAGCCATTCTCTTTCAGATCCGTATCCCGAGAACGTTTGCGGCAATCCTGCTTGGCGGTGCGCTGGCGTTGTCCGGGTATCTGCTGCAGACTTTTTTTCACAATCCGATCGCGGGACCGTTTGTCCTTGGTATTTCTTCCGGGGCAAAATTATTTGTGGCGGTCGTGATGATCGTGTTCTTAAGATATTCCAGAACATTATCTTCTGTGGATCTGATCGTGGCGGCGTTCGCAGGATCTATGCTGTCAATGTTTTGTGTGCTTCTGATGTCACCGAGAGTTCAGAATATGTCATTTTTAGTGCTGATCGGAGTGATGATCGGCTATATCTGTTCGGCAGTCACAGATTTTCTTGTGACATTTGCAGAGGATTCTGACATTGTGAATCTTCATAACTGGTCGATGGGAAGCTTTTCCGGCATCACATGGGAGAATGTGAAAACGATCGTGTTTGTTGTAGCCGTTACCGGCATTTTGACATTCTTTTTGTCAAAACCGATGGAAGCGTACCAGTTAGGAGAGACTTACGCAAAAAATATGGGTGTCAATATCAAAATGTTCCGCGTATTGCTCGTGATCTTATCGAGCATCTTATCCGCAGTGGTAACAGCGTTTGCAGGACCGGTGTCGTTTGTCGGGATCGCGGTGCCGCAGATGGTAAAGCGGTTATTCCGGACGGCAAAACCGATCATCATGATACCGGCATGTTTTTTAGGTGGGGCAGTATTCTGCATGTTCTGTGATCTTCTGGCGCGGATGGTGTTCGCACCGACGGAGATGAGTATCAGTACCGTGACGGCGGTTTTTGGTGCACCGGTGATGATTGCAGTCATGTTGAAGCAGCGACAGGAGCGGTATTAAGGAAGAAAAATTGAAATTGTGAGAAGCATGCATCCAGGCATTCGGTAGGTAATGAAATATCTTGACAATGGAAAATGAGGAACGGAATGGAAGAACGGGAACTTTTACACACGGACGGACTGTCCGTTGGATATCACGGAAAAGAACTGATAAAGGAGATAGGGATTTCTCTGAAAAGGGGAGAGATCGTGACACTGATCGGACCAAACGGGGCAGGAAAATCCACGATTTTAAAGACCATTGCAAAGCAGCTGCAGGAGATTCGCGGCAGTGTTTATGTGGAAAATACCAGTCTGTGTGAACTGCCGGAAAAAGAACTGGCGAAGAAAATGTCCATTGTTTTCACAGAGCGCATTACACCGGAGCTGATGACAGTGGCAGATGTTGTGGCGATGGGGAGATATCCGTATACCGGAGGACTTGGCATCCTGACACCCAGAGATGAGGCGGTGGTGTCGCAGTGCATGGAACAGATCCGCATCTCACCGTTAAAAGAACGCAATTTTATGAGCCTGAGTGATGGGCAGAAACAGCGTGTACTGCTTGCAAAAGCGCTGTGTCAGGAGCCGGAGATTCTGATCCTGGATGAGCCGACATCTTATCTGGATGTAAAGTACAAACTCGAATTTTTATCCATGCTGCAGGAGATGAGGCGGAAGAAAAAAATCGGTGTTCTCATGTCGCTGCATGAACTTGATCTTGCAGAGCGTGTGTCGGACAAAATTGTCTGCGTCAAAGGGGAAAACATTGAGCATTATGGCACGCCGGAGGAAGTCTTTACCGATGGATTTGTCGATCAGCTTTATGAGATCACGGACGGGACGTTTCAGGAGAAAAACGGTTGCGTGGAACTGAAAAAGTGCGAGGGCATACCGGAGGTATTTGTGATCGCCGGAAATGGTACGGGAAGTTTTCTGTTCCGGCAGCTTCAGAGAAACGGGATTCCATTTGCAGTGGGGATCTTAGGAAAAAATGATATTGATTATCCGGCGGCAGAAGCGCTTGCGGTGCAGGTGATCGCTGCGGAGGCGTATCAGGACTTTGAGAGGCAACATTACGAGGAGGCAAAACAGGTGATGTGCGCATGCGGAAAGGTGATCTGCTGCCAGACGGTATTTGGATCACAGAACGGGCTGAACAGACAGCTTTTGCAGGAGGCAGAAGACTGTGGAATGGAGATAGAATTATGGCAAAAGTGATCATGGTGCAGGGCACGATGTCAAACGCAGGAAAGAGCCTGATCGTGGCAGGGCTCTGCAGGATTTTCAGACAGGACGGATACCGGGTGGCACCGTTTAAATCCCAGAATATGGCACTGAATTCTTTTATCACAAAGGAAGGACTTGAGATGGGACGCGCACAGGTGATGCAGGCGGAAGCAGCCGGAGTGGAGCCGGTGGCTGCAATGAATCCGATCCTGTTAAAACCGACCACACATGTCGGTTCACAGGTGATCGTGAACGGTGAAGTGCTTGGGAATATGAGTGCCAGAGATTATTTTGCGTATAAAAAACAGTTGATCCCGGAAATTAAAAAGGCATTCCGGGAGTTAGAAAAAGACAACGATATTATCGTGATCGAAGGCGCAGGAAGTCCGGCAGAGATCAATCTGAGGGAAAATGACATTGTCAATATGGGATTGGCAGAACTTCTGGATGCACCGGTGCTTCTTGTGGGAGACATTGACCGGGGCGGCGTGTTTGCACAGCTTCTCGGAACACTGATGCTGCTCGAAAAAACGGAAAAGGAACGTGTAAAAGGGCTCATCATCAATAAATTCCGCGGGGATAAAACTATATTAGATCCGGGCGTTGTGATGCTGGAGGAGCGGGGACATGTGCCGGTCGTGGGCGTTGTGCCTTATATGGAGTTATCCATTGATGACGAGGACAGCTTAAGCAGCAGATTTGACCGCAAGGAGGAAGACCTGATCGATATTGCAGTCATCCGTTATCCAAGAATTTCCAATTTTACGGATCTGTCTGTCTTAGAGCAGATCGGGCAGGTTTCCGTGCGCTATGTGGACAGTGTGAGAGACTTACACCACCCGGACATGATCGTGCTTCCGGGCAGTAAAAATACAATGGCCGATCTGAAATGGATGCGGGAAAATGGTCTGGAGGCGCTGATCAAAAAGAAAGCGCAGGATACCATTGTTTTTGGGATCTGTGGCGGATATCAGATGCTGGGTGAGACGATCCGTGATCCATATCAGGTGGAAAACGGTGGAAGCATGAAAGGTATGGGACTGCTTCCGGCTGCGACGGAGCTGAAACAGGAAAAAACAAGAACACAGGTAACGGGAACTTTTGGAAAAATTTCCGGAGCACTCTCTGGTCTTTCCGGAAAGAGCGTGCGCGGATACGAGATCCACATGGGCAGTACCGTAGACAGTGGAAGTAATGTGGACAATAGAAGCACCGTAGACGGTGGAAGCATCGTAGACAGTGAGCGTGTCATAAATCCGGAAAGCAGAGGTAATGAGAAGCGTTACATGTGCAGAATACAAAACGAAGCAGATGGCAGTGTAAAATACGACGGAATCTTTTCCGGCAATGTATATGGAACATATGTTCATGGCATTTTTGACGAGGGAACGCTGGCAGAGACACTGGTTGGTATCCTGGCTGAACGGAAGGGTGTGGTGCTGGATACCGGGCAGATGATAAGTTACGGGCAGTTTAAGCAGATGCAGTATGATAAACTTGCAGACGGTGTGCGGAAATCCATGGATATGGAAGCAGTGTATGCGATGCTGCGGGAAGCTGCGATTTAAAACAGAAATGTTGTTACTGGAACGAGGTACGAGTGAACAGTAACGAAAATGCGCAGTGCATAAAGAGGAAAAATAATGGAATTTATAATAGAGGAACCGGATAAAAAAATCGGGCAGGAAATCAAAGCAAACTGGGATCGTTTGGCAAAACCGCTGGATGGTCTGGGGGAGTTTGAGGGACTTCTCGCAAGGATCGGGGCAATCCTTGGGTCGCCAGAGATTGATATTGCGAAAAAAGCAGTGATCGTCATGTGCGCAGATAATGGCGTTGTGGCGGAAGGCATCAGCCAGTCCGGGCAGGAGATCACGGCAGCGGTGACAGAGAATCTCGGAAAAAGAAATACTTCGGTCTGCAAAATGGCGCAAACAGTTGGCGCAGAGGTTTTTCCGGTGGATATCGGTGTGAACACCGACCGGATTTTTCCGGGAGTTATCAGCAGAAAAGTAAAAAAAGGCACAAATGATTTTCTGCTAAAACCTGCGATGTCAGAGAGAGAAGCCATGCAGGCGGTCCGGGTTGGGATGGAACTTGTAAAAGAGTGCAAAGAAGCTGGATATACGCTGCTTGGCACCGGAGAGATGGGAATTGGCAATACGACGACAAGTGCGGCGATGGCAGCAGCTCTGCTTTCCGTTCCGCCGGAGATCGTGGCAGGGCGGGGCGCCGGATTAAGTGATGAAGGGCTTGCCAGAAAAAGACAGGTGATTGCAGAGGCACTGGAAAAATATCAGTTGAGAGAGACTGAGCCGATGCGTATTTTATGCTCAGTCGGCGGGCTGGATATCGCAGGACTTTGCGGCGTGTTTTTAGGTGGTGCAAAATACCATATGCCGATCGTGGCAGACGGTGTCATCAGTGCGGTGGCAGCGCTTACAGCAGAGAGGCTTTGTCCGGGAACAAAAGAATTTATCATTCCATCCCACAAAGGAAAGGAACCGGCTTCGGAACTTTTGATGCGGGAGCTGGGGCTTTCTCCTGTCCTGGATGCAGGACTTGCATTAGGAGAGGGAACGGGGGCAGTCATGATGTTTTCCCTGTTAGATATTGCCATGAGTTTATATGAGACAGGGGCTACTTTTGGCGATTTTAAAATTGAGGAGTATCACAGGTTTTGATAAAGTCAGTGTGAACATATTTTTTACATGTGACAGAAAGGTGCAGTTATCAGGATGATCACATTGGTGACAGGGGGAAGCGGCAGCGGAAAATCTGCATATGCAGAAAGCCTGCTGTATTCCTGCGAAGGAATCAGATATTATATTGCAACCATGCAGATTTATGATGCAGAGGGTGAAAAAAAAGTAGAGCGGCATCGGAAACTGCGGGCAGGAAAAGGGTTTCTTACGATCGAAAGCCCGATGAATGTAGGAAAAATCCAGTTTGTATGTGCTGGAGAATCAGGGCAGGCGCAATACCGGCAGGAAGCAGAGAGGAAAGGACAGTGCAGCTCAGAAAAGAAATCGGCACTGCTTGAGTGTATGTCAAATCTCACAGCAAACGAAATGTTCACGAAAGACGGCATGAAATCCGAGGAGGAAGTAGTTGAAAAAATTGTATCTGAGATACAGACTCTTTCACAGAAACTCGACAACCTTGTGATCGTCACGAACAATGTATTTGAGGATGGTGTAATCTATGACGCCGGAACAATGGAGTATTTGAGAGCACTTGGCAGGATCAATGCAGCACTTGCGCATCTGGCAGACCGGGTGGCAGAGGTTGTGGTTGGAATTCCGGTGGAGCTGAAAGGATGAAGTTATGAAATTATTAAAAGCGATGGCGATCGCATTTTCCATTTATTCTAAAATCCCCGTGCCGCAGTTTGAGTGGAAGGAAGAGGATATGGAGTATATGATGTGCTTTTTTCCGTGGATCGGCGGGGTGATCGGAATGTTTTTTTTCGGATGGGCGGTGTTATGTGAGAAATTTGCGGTAGGAAATGTCTGCTATGCACTGATCGGTGCGGCAATTCCGTTAATGATCTCCGGTGGATTTCATGTGGATGGGTACATGGACACGATGGACGCATTTCATTCGTACCAGAGCCGGGAAAAAAAGCTGGAGATTTTAAAAGATTCCCACATCGGCGCGTTTGCCGTGATCTGTTTTGTGATGTATGAGCTGATCTATCTGGGAGAATCCGGAGGGACCATACCGGGAGTACCATGCCAGCCGGTTGTGTGCTGATTTTCTTGAGGAAAACGGTTTTGCGGTGGAAATAGGATGCTGCGGAATACCGACGGCAGTCAGGGCTGTATATGGTAAGGGGAGCCCTGTAATTGGATTTCTGGGGGAATATGACGCCCTGCCGGGACAGAGCCAGAACGATGTGGACCACAAAGAGCCTGTTGAAGGACAGGCATTTGGACATGGATGTGGCCATAACCTTCTGGCGGTATCCATGGCAGGTAGTGCCGTGGCAGCAAAAAAGGAAATGGAAAAGCAGGGAATAGGTGGAACCCTGGTATTTTATGGCTGCCCTGCAGAGGAGGTGCTGACGGGAAAGGGATTCATGGCCAGAGAGGGTGCCTTCAGCGAGTTGGACTGTGCATTGGCCTGGCATCCCGGACGGTATACCAGGGCTTCCTACAGCGTCTGCACCGGAGTTCATTCTGTTAAATACCATTTTAAGGGAAGGACGGCCCATGCTGCTTGTGACCCTGAGAAAGGCCGCAGTGCCCTGGATGCAGTGGAACTGATGAATGTAGGAATCAACTATCTGCGTGAACATGTGCCGATGGATGTGCGTATGCACTACGTCACCACCAATGGAGGCAGCGCTCCCAATATTGTACCAGATGAAGCGACCGTGTGGTATTATGACAGGGCTCTTAATCGTGAAACAATGAAGGAAGTTGAAAAACGTATGGAAAAGGTTGCCAGGGGAGCTGCCATGATGACTGAGACTGAACTGACAATAGAGGAACTGGGCGGCTGCTATCCCACACTGCCGAACCATGTGCTGGGGGATCTGGTGGATGACTGCATGCGCTCCATACCTCAGGATGCCTGGACGGAGGCGGAAATTGAATACGCAGGCAGGATAAACGCAACTGTGCCTGATATTTGGAAGGACAGCGTAAGATTTTCAGGAGCACAGGACAAAAACACCCATATTTATTCCGGTGTTATGCCCATTGATACACAGGATGATTATGGTTCTACGGATGTAGGGGACGTGGGACATATTGTACCGACCACTTTTTATAAGACGGCCTGCTACAATATTGCCGCACCGGGACATAGCTGGCAGGTGGCTGCCTGTGTGGGAAATTCCATCGGGTTTAAGGGAATGCTTTATGGGGCCAGAGTCACTGCCCTGGCGGTTCTGCGCCTTCTGACCCAGCCGGATATCATACATAAAGCAAAAGTAGAATTTTCAGCATCCATGGAGGGCCGCAGCTATGAGTGTATGATGCCGGATTATGTGAAGCCGCCGATTGAGTAGGTGGGGGAAGAAAGGGGAGTGGAAACTATATGACAGCGAATCTGGAAATGGATGCAGAGCAAATACGCAGGGATATTGTTACAATGATACATCGTGCAGGAAGCGGACACAGCGGCGGCAGTCTGTCGGCAGTAGAGATATTGACGTGTCTGTATGGGGCGGTCATGCGCCATGATCCGGGGAATCCCGAAGATTCCTGCCGTGACCGTTTTATTCTCAGCAAAGGCCATGCTGCTCCGGCACTGTATGCAGTGCTGTCACATTATGGATATTTTCCGAAGGAGGAACTGATGACACTGCGCTGCCTTGGAAGCCGTCTGCAGGGACACCCCTGCCGTGACCGCCTGCCCGGGATTGAATTGTCCACCGGTTCTCTGGGATTGGGGATTTCAGCCGGTTTAGGAATGGCTCTGGCATCCGGAATCAGTGGAGACAGCTACAGGGTATTTGTACTGTGCGGTGACGGGGAGCTGAATGAAGGGCAGAACTGGGAGGCATTTATGGCCATGAACAAATGGAAGCCCCATAATCTGACGGTGATTGTGGATTATAACCGGGTTCAGCTGGATGGCACAGCCCAGGAGATTATGCCTATGGGCAGTTTGAGGGATAAGATCCAGAGCTTTGGACTGAAGGCTGTCTGCTGCGACGGCCATGATGTGGACCAGTTGATGAATGCATTTAATGAGGCTGGAGATACCAGAGGACCGTGTGTTATTCTTGCTTACACAGTAAAAGGGAAGGGAGTCTCCTTCATGGAAGGCAAAAGTGCTTGGCATGGAAAGACGATTGGAGATCAGGAATATGAAGCGGCTATGGCAGAACTTGGGGCAGAAGAGTCTTGCGCAATGCAGTCTTTAGCAGTGGAGTATGTCCGAAAGGAGGCAAATTAGTATGGAACAAAAGGCCATGCGGGCGGTATTTGGCGAAGAACTGGTTTTGCTGGGGGCGGAGTATCCTCAGATGGTCGTTCTGGACAGTGATACGTCCTCCAGTACACAGACACGATTATTTGGTCAGGCCTATCCGGATCGCTTTTTCAACTGTGGAATCGCGGAGGGGAATATGCTGGGAATAGCCGGCGGAATGGCTGCCTCTGGTCTGATTCCTGTAGCGGCTGCCTTTGCTTTTCTGGTTGCGCTCCGGGCGGGAGATGATGTTAGGAGTCTGATTGCCCATAATCATCTGAATGTTAAGATGGCCGGATGTTATTGCGGACTGTCGGATTTTGCCGATGGTTCCAGCCACCAGTCCGTAGAGGACATGGGAGTACTGCGTTCCATTCCCGGTATCACAATACTATCACCATCTGATATAACCAGCACAAAAGAGGCCATAAAGGCCATGATGGAGTATGAGGGACCTGTCTATATAAGGCTGTCAAGACAAGAGGTTTCACGGATTTATCCTGAAGATTTAAGGATTGAAATAGGGAAAGCACAGAGGGTCCGGGAAGGTAAGGATGTGACGATTGCAGTTACGGGCGCACCCCTGGCTGCTGTTCTGAATGCAGCGGATATCTTAAAAGGGGAGGGAATAGAGGCTGAAATTCTGGATTATATTACGGTAAAGCCGTTTGACAGGAATACCTTGTTGGAATCCGTGGCAAAGACAGGTCTGCTGGTGACGGTAGAAGAACACAGCATCTGCGGCGGCCTTGGAAGCAGTGCTGCAGAAACGCTGGGAGAAGTATTTCCTGTGGCCATAAAACGGATAGGGATGGAGGACTGTTTTGGTGAGAGCGGACCTTATGCACTTTTACTGGAAAAGTACGGAATAAGCACCGATAACATAGTTAAGCAGGCAAAGAGGCTGCTAAAAATGAAGGGAGAGAAGACAATATCATGAAAGAATCAATTCATACATATTTTCAAATTGGAACCATTGAGTGGATGAGTTATCCGCCTGAGAGATATCCATTTTTGGATTCCCTCAAAAAATTGGCCTGTGATCCCTTTTTTACAGCAGTGGAATTGACCCATATTCCGGACGATGGAATGCGGTTGAAAGCCAGAGAAATTCTGGAACAATCCCATATGAAAGTTTGCTATGGCGCACAGCCCCGGCTTTTGGGCCCCGGCCTTAACCCTAATGCATTGGACGAAGAGAAACGGATGAAGGCCGAGAAAACATTGATGGAGGCAGTGGATGAAGCGGAATATCTGGGGGCGCAGGGAATTGCCTTCCTGGCCGGCAAATGGAATCCGCAGACCTGCATGGAGGCCTATGCCCAGCTTCTTAAAACAACCTGTTCTGTCTGCCGGTATGCGGCAGAAAAAGGGATGAAGGTGGAATTGGAGGTTTTTGATTTTGACATGGATAAGGCGGTACTCATTGGACCTGCGCCGTTAGCGGCAAGATTAGCGGCAGATGTAAGAGTGGTCTGCCCCAACTTTGGACTTCTGGTGGATTTATCACATTTTCCAACCACCTATGAGACATCCCGTTTTGTGATTCAGACCCTGCGTCCGTATATAACACACCTGCATATCGGAAATGCAGTGGTGAAAAAAGGATGCAGGGCGTATGGAGACCAGCATCCGCGCTTCGGATTCCCGGACAGCGCCAATGATGTGAATGAACTGACAGATTTCTTCCGTATTCTGAGGGAAGAAGGATTTTTTAGGGCTTCGGACCCTTATGTACTTTCTGCGGAAGTAAAACCATGGGAGTGCGAGGATGCGGATATAATCCTGGCAAATACAAAGCGGGTCATAGAACGTGCATGGGCTCTGGCATAGACAACCGCATGTGTGGAATAAACGAAAGGAGAGCGGACCGCTGATGCCCTGCACTGCGGCAAGGTATATGCCGCAGGCCTGTATGTGGTAAATGAGTTTTGATATTGCTGTCTTATTGGGGATACGAAGAATTAAGACAACGTTCTACCGCCTCCTTGGGAGCCAGATTCACTGCCCGGGAGGCGGTTTTTCTGACATAATATCCGGTTTCTTCCTGATTTTGACTTCCTATTGTCAGGGTAAGGCTTTCTTCTTTTCCATCTTTTTCATATGTCCAGGAAAGCGTCATAATCGGCTCAGACAGGCCATAGCTGCCCAATTCCTCATCGCTTGCCTTATATGATACACAGGACTGGAATGACAAACTGCTTATGGCATCCGCCAGATTATTAAGAGCGCCATTGTCATCCAGGCGGTTGGCCTCGTCCGCGTCGGAGTCCTTATACCAGGCGATATTGCCTGCGTCATCCACGGTCTTCTTACAGAACCGTCTGGTCTGTCCGTTCCTGGATACGGTGATTTCCCGGATGTCGGCACCAGCCACATGGGGAAGAGATTCTGTCTCAACAAAATCATAAAGTCCCTTGGCAGCTGTTTCGGTCAGATAACTGCCGATGGTATAAATCTGACTGTCCCCGTTCATAGCTGCATAGTACTGGGCGGGGAGCTGGGAACCGTCCGGGCCTGAACCGCCGGTACCGGGAACCTGGCTTCCCACCAGGATAGAGTGAGAAGAACCATCAGAGGAAAGGGTATCAAACCGTACGGAAGGGTTATCCAGGCCATATGCTTCCGGAGAATCCGCGCCTTCCAGCTTCCGTTCAGCTTTTAAGTGTGACAGAGTATCTGACAGGGTGGTCAGGGGATATTGGCGGATGGGGCAGTCCGTATCCCCTTTATAGTACCAGGTACCGCCTTCCCGGGTAAAGGACAGACTCTTGCCGTCCTTTGTCCAGGACAGGGAAGACAGCTCCGGAAGGTCGGTTATATATACAGAAGCATTTTCCGGTGACAGGGCCTGTGATTCAGCATTCCTCCCCTGCTGCCGGGCGATGATACCGTAGGCTGCGCAGAGAAGGACCAGGGCTCCCAGAGCGGGAACCATTGGCCGTATACGTTTCTTCATGTTTAACCTCCTTTTTATGAGCACGTAAGTGACCGTATTTCGGTCACTTACATGCGATACATGTTATATGTGATGCGTATAAACGTGATTTATAGCTTCCGGCGCTTCAGCCAGATTACAAAGCCTGCAATCAGGAAAATGACAGGAATCACGATAATAAACAGCGCACTCCACAATCCGGCGGATGTTACCATATTATAGGTAATATCCAGACTTTTGCTGGGGATGGACAACGGTGTGACTCCGGGCAGCCCGCTGGCCGCGGCGTTCATGAACAGAGTCAGGTTGGTGATGCTGGGGAAACGTGACAGGATGGAATCATCAATCATGCTTGGCGCTGTGATGACGGTAAGCATGGAGGATGTGCCCTCTTCCTCGTTTACAGTCTCCGTGGCCACAGCTCCCAGCACATAAGTGCCCTGCGTTTTTTCCTGTGTGGCAGGATCCACTAAAAATGCAGAATCAGAGGTAGTCAGGAAGGGCTGGACCGCAATGTCCTCCGAAGGATTTTCCTGTATGATCATACCCGCAGGCTGGACCAGAAGGGCAGCTGCGGAGGAATCAATTCCTGAGAGAAGGCTGCTGGCAAAGTCGTAATCCGGAATTACGTTAAAGGGATTATTGTTGTAGTAATGCTGGGGAGCCGGGTCGGCCACAAATCCATTTTTCAGGTCCATTCCGTACTGGGAAATGAAATCGGTCAGATTGGACAATGTATCCTGGGTACAGCCGGCAAGAAGCAGCATGCGGCCGCCGTTTTTCAGGTAATCGGTCAGAGTTTCTTTTTCATCCGCGGAGATATCCTTGACAGGAGCGTTCATGATGAGAAGGCTGCAGTCCTGGGGAACGGCTCCCTGGGTGAGCAGATTCAGATCGGCTGCCTTCATGCCGGATTTATCCATGGCATCTGAGACGGCTGACGAGAGGGCGGTTTCCCCGTGTCCGGTCAGGGTATATACGGCTGCCGCTGTATCGCTTGTGACATAGCGGATGGCGCTGGTAATCTGTCCTTCACCGTCAAAGGCGGTTTCCTTGATTTGCCCGTACTGGTAGTAAACCATGGGGTCAAACTGGATGATATCGTCAAATGAAATGGATGTTTTTTTTCCGGTGGACTCGCAGGATACAATCAGATTGCCGGGCTCTGTGTCCAGGGAAGCAAGTACATCCGGGTGAAGCACAGGGTCATTGGCTTCCACCGAAATGTGCGGGGAAAGGTCCTTATACAGATTCACAAAGGATGTAATCCTCTCATCCACTGAGTTGGGATCGGCCACAATATGGATGGTAACGTCTCTGTCCAGCTGTGCCAGGATGTTCCTGGTTGTATCCCCCAGAGTAAGGATTTGGTTGGAACTTAAGTCATGTTTCAGGTATTTGGCAGGAAGTTTTCCCACTATCAGGTTGAGTACAATGACAGCGGCAATGACCACAAGGGTGAACAGTGCCATATAGCTGCCTTTTTTACATTTTCTGGTCATATGATTCAACTCCATCTTCTTTTCTCGATTGACTGGACCGTCAGAAACAGCAATATACCGGCCACACTCAAATAATAGACAAGACCGCTGACATCCAGCATATGGCTGCTGACAATGCCGTCAAATACGTCTGTCAGCACGATTTTTCCCAGAAGTCCGGTCAGAGCCCGTTCAAACATGCTCTGCTTTACGAAAAAGGTTCCTATAAGGACTGCCGCTCCGGCTGCTTCCAGTCCGAGGGAAAGGGGGATATGGCCGGTCAGCCGGTATATGATAAAACACACCAGGGTCCACAGGATAAGGAAACCGGCCAGGGAACCTGCTGCGGCAGCCGGTATAAAGTTTAAAAGCCCTGGCCAGAGGATGCTGAGCAGCAGTATGCCGAAGGTCCCTGCAGCGGCTATGAGCTGGCTTTCCGTAAGGGAGGAGATGAAAAGCCCAATGGCAATATACACACATCCCAAAAGGAAGAAAGCCAGTATAGATGCATAGTCCTCGGTCAGATAAGCGGTGCCGGCGCTTCGGATGATAAGGGGACAGAGGCAGGCAATGGCCATGGGGACGGCCAAAATAGTGACCATGGAAAGAAATTTTCCCATAACAATGCCCCATACGGATACAGGGGAGGTGAGAAGCAGCTGGTCTGTCCGCGCCCTGTGTTCATCCGACATGCTGCGCATGGTCAGAATCGGCACCGCAATCATAAGTATCATCAGGATGGAATTAAGTGTATAGGAAAAATAGGGGTAACCGTTAATCATATTGTAAACCATGAAATAAATGCCCATGAACATGGTCATGAAAGCAATGAAAACATAGCCTGTCATGGAGCAGAAATAGGATTTCAGCTCCCGCTTATAGATAGCTCTCATTGGGAATCCTCCTCCTTTGATGGGTCTGTGGGGTCTGTGGTGCCTCTGTCCTCCCGCAATTTTGGGGAGTCCTCTGTCAGCTCCAGGAATATTTCTTCAAGGGATGCCTTGGATGGAGCCATGGACAGGATGGGAAGTCGGTGGTTGGCCAGGGCGTAAAAAATGGTTTCGCGGATATCTGTATCAGCGCTGGGAGCAATGCCCCTCCCCGAAACACTGCTATCTTCATCCCCGCCAAACTGCAGATTCACCACACAGGTGCCTGCCTCGCCTCCGGTCCCTATACGCTCTATGGACAGACCGTGAATTTCCTCCAGCACAGGCCTTACCGTTTCCTCGCTGCCTTTTACCGTCAGCTCCAGGCCCGCGGCGCCTTTTAACCGTTGCTCCAGGTTTTCAGGAGTATCGCTGGCAATCAGCTTTCCGTGGGCAATAATCATGATATGGTCGCAGACAGCGCTTACTTCAGACAGGATGTGGGAGCTCAGGATAACGGTATGCTGTTTGCCCAACCCCTTTATCATATCCCGTATCTCGATGATTTGTTTCGGGTCCAGTCCCACAGTGGGTTCATCCAGGATGATAACAGAGGGCTTCCCTAAAATAGCCTGGGCCATACCCACCCTCTGGCGGTAACCCTTGGACAGATTTCGGATCAGCCGTTTTCTGACATCCGTAATCTTAACCAGTTCCATCACTTCCTGTATAGCGTCCTTCTGCCCTGCTTTCGGCAGCTTTTTAAGGCAGGCCGCAAATTCCAGGTACTCATCCACGGTCATATCCATATACAGAGGCGGAATTTCCGGCAGATACCCGATGCGTTTTTTTGCGGCTTCAGGCTCTTCCAGTATGTCGTGGCCGTCTATGATGACCTGGCCCTCTGTGGCGCCCAGATAACCGGTCATGATGTTCATGGTAGTGGACTTCCCGGCTCCGTTAGGGCCCAGGAAGCCGTATATCTGGCCGTCTTCCACCCGGAAGCTTAAATGGTCCACTGCCAGATGGCCGCCGTAATCTTTTACAAGATTTTTTACTTCAATCACTGATTGTGTCCTCCTGTCAGTTTTTTATAAACATATACACCAAACAGTTTTAAAATTAAAATGTGATGAAAATGTGTTTAAATTATAATCTTTTTATAACAATTGTTTTTAAATTTGCAAAATAACGCAAAATGTTGCACTGATTTTTGCGAGAAAAAGTATTGCCCTGCATGGATGGAATTGGTATAATAAAGGGCAGTTGGTAAAAAAATAACATCTATGATGCGTGGGCCCCCTTGGGGGCACCGGAATGGAGGGAACTATGAATCAGATTGATACCATGTCAGTCAATGCAATCCGCGTTCTGGCAGCAGATGCTGTACAGAAAGCCAAATCAGGCCACCCAGGTCTTCCTTTGGGAGCCGCAGCCATGTCCTTTGAGCTGTGGGCAAAACATATGAACCATAATCCTAAGAATCCGGGATGGGAGAACAGGGACCGTTTTATCCTTTCAGGAGGCCATGGCTCCACATTGCTGTATTCCCTGCTTCATCTTTTCGGCTACGGCCTTACAAAAGAAGATATGATGAATTTCCGCCAGATGGATTCCCTGACACCGGGACATCCGGAGTACGGTCATACAGTAGGCGTTGAGGCCACCACAGGCCCTCTGGGCGCAGGGATGGGCATGGCAGTCGGCATGGCCATGGCAGAGTCCCATCTGGCAGCTGTATTCAACAAGGACGGATATCCGGTTGTTGACCATTATACCTATGTGCTGGGCGGCGACGGCTGCATGATGGAGGGCATTTCCTCCGAGGCATTCTCACTGGCAGGTACCCTGGGACTGGGCAAGCTTATTGTATTTTATGATTCCAACCGTATTTCCATCGAGGGAAGCACGGATATTGCATTTACAGAGAATGTACAAAAGCGCATGGAAGCCTTCGGGTTCCAGCTGATTACCGTTGAGGACGGCAATGATCTGGATGCCATCGGCAAGGCCATCGAGGAGGCAAAGGCAGATACCGCACGTCCGTCCTTCATCACCGTAAAGACCCAGATTGGCTACGGCTGTCCCGCTAAGCAGGGCAAGGCCAGCGCTCACGGCGAGCCTCTGGGGGATGACAATGTAAAAGCCATGAAGGAATTCCTGAACTGGCCCTCCATGGAGCCTTTCTATGTACCGGATGAGGTATATGCCAATTATAAGGCATACGCTGAGAGAGGCGCTGAGACAGAGGAAAAATGGAACGCATTATTTGCGGAATACTGCGGGAAATATCCGGAGATGAAGGAATTATGGGATAAATTCTATAATCCGAATCTGGCTAATGATGTTTATGACAGTGAAGACTACTGGGCATTTGAGGACAAGCCGGATGCTACCAGAAGCCTGTCCGGCAAGCAGCTTCAGAAACTTAAGAACCTGATGCCGAACCTGATTGGAGGAGCAGCAGACCTGGCTCCCTCCACTAAGACCTATATGGCTGATATGGGGGACTTCTCCAAGGATAACTATGCTGGACGCAACCTACATTTCGGCGTCCGCGAGCTGGCCATGTCCGCTATCGGAAACGGTCTTATGCTTCACGGCGGCCTGCGGGCATTTGTGTCCACCTTCTTTGTGTTCAGCGATTATACAAAGCCAATGGCAAGGCTGTCCGCTCTTATGGGCGTGCCCCTTACCTTTGTATTTACCCATGACAGCATCGGCGTGGGCGAGGACGGACCAACCCATGAGCCCATCGAGCAGCTGGCTATGCTGCGCGCCATGCCTAACTTCCATGTATACCGTCCGGCGGATGCCACGGAGACAGCTGCTGCATGGTACAGCGCCGTATCATCCAAAAAGACTCCTACGGCTCTGGTACTCACAAGACAGAACCTGCCGCAGCTGGCCGGATCCAGCAAGGAGGCATTAAAGGGAGCCTATATACTGGAAGATTCCGCAAAGGAAGTTCCGGATGCCATCATCATTGCCACTGGTTCCGAGGTGGAGCTGGCAGTGGGTGCAAAGGCAGAACTGGCAAAAGAGGGCGTGGATGTGCGTGTTGTCAGCATGCCCAGCATGGACGTGTTCGAGGAGCAGCCTGAGGATTACAAGGAGAAGGTCCTTCCAAAGGCAGTTCGCAAGAGAGTGGCGGTAGAGGCACTGGGCGATTTCGGATGGGGCAGGTATGTGGGCCTTGACGGAACCACCGTCACCATGAAGGGCTTTGGCGCCAGCGCACCGGCGGGACAGCTCTTTAAGAAATTCGGATTTACGGTTGAGAACGTTGTGGCAGCCGTGAAGTCACTGTAGACATAAACAGCTGCTCAATGGCAGTTAAAACCGGACCCATGAAGAACAGACTGCTTCTTCATGGGTCCGGTTTCATTTAAAGCAGGATAAAGATATATTCAGGCAGCACTGTCCGTATTTGTAAAATTGACAAATAGCTTCCCAAATAATATAATATTATTCAAAGCTGTTTAAAGTTATATGGTTTCCGGAAAAGCGAGGTACGGCAGATGAAACAGATACGAAAAAAACATAAGTTTTCTCTGCCCATAACCATCACAGTCTGTATCGCCCTTGCGATTGTCTTTTACTTATCGTTATCTTATTTCCTGGAAGGATACCGCAGGGACATCTACGACCGCATCATCAATTCCAATATCTCTGCGCTGAAAGAGACAACCAGCACCCTGATTTCCAAGACAACCGAAGGTTTTGACCATTGCCGGCATGAGATACGCGTGCTGGGAATCGGCATGTCCGAAGAACTGAAGGAAAATGGTTTTGACTCCATTGACGGCCTAAGCAACGGGGACCGCAGTTATCTCAGGGATTTTAACAAAGTGTCTGTGTTCGATTACTGCGTACTTCTGAATGAATCAGGCCGCGGTGTCTACAGCCAGGGGGATAGTGTGAAACCCATCAACCTGTATTCCAGCCAGGCCTATGTGGATTGCCTGAACAGCCCGGACGGGGAGGCGATCAGCTTTATTTCAGACCCGTTCAGCGCTTCGGGGCAGGATGTGGTGGCATTTTCCTGCCGCGCGGGCTCTGTCATACTGATTGGAATTTACAGCCAGGAATCCTTCCGGGCCCTCTATGATTCCACTGCGTTCGGGGACAATGCTTCCTATATGATCACCACTGACTCAGGTCTGATTCTCTCCCGCACCCATGTGAACCGGGAACTGGGAGAGACCCTGAATCTGTTTACATATTTTGAAGAAAATCCCCTGAATGCGGAATTCTTTAAGCCGGACGCCCAGGGCGGCACGGAATACGAACGGGTGCTCTCTGAATTCAGGAACGATAAGGGCGGCAGCGCCGAGATTTATTTTGGGGATTCCCGGTATGAACTTGTGTATGCGCCCATCCCCCGGACCGGCTGGGAGTTCATTTCCTGCGTCTCCTATGACCACATTACGGCGGACGCGGCACAGATTAACCAGGAGACCATCCAGCTGACTATGTTCATCATTGTGCTGATGCTGGGCATGTTTCTGGTGATTGTAATTATGCTGGTATTTGTGGTGCGTGCCAATGCATCCAGGGAAGCTGTTCGCCGAGACCGGATTTTTACCCTGATGACCCATTATGTGCCCAATGTCATCGTTATCGGCGACAGTGAGAGCGGCGCCATTGAGTATGCGTCCCGCAACACGGAACAGGTCCTGGGGATTGAGGACGCGTTTGGAAATGCCATAGAAGAGAAGTTCTTAAGCTGTATCAGCGGCAGCGACCGCCAGGCGGTCCTGGATCTCATGAGCCGGATCCGGGAGGGAGAGTGTGTCAGCGGGAGCCTGAAGCTGCATTTTACCCGGCCCGACACCCAAAGGGATATCGTGCTGTCCCTTAACGCCTATCTGATTGCGGAACAGGACAGCAGCCAGCGTTTTATCACTCTGACTTTGGAGGATATCACGGAAC